>WPCK01185554.1_pt1 | contig 184712 bp, 160 predicted proteins | sample 5399851 | NCBI WGS metagenome assembly WPCK01 (sample SAMN12869471, study PRJNA574797) | sludge metagenome | isolation source: wastewater treatment of pH11 | place: China:Beijing | collected 2019-05-20
ACCTAACGCTGATATTACAAGAGCAGAATTTGCTGCACTTGTTGCTAGAGTATTAGAGTTAGAAAAAGGTACTTTCAAAGGAACGTTCTCTGATGTGAGCGCTACTGCTTGGTATGCAAAAGAAGTTGAAGCGGCTCAAGCGGCAGGTATTGTTCAAGGTAGCGCAGGTAAGTTTAACCCTAATAGCAAGATTACGAGAGAAGAAATGGCAGTGATGATCGTTCGCGCTTATGAGTTCAAAGCAAAAGAAACGGTAACTGTTGATGGCGAATTACAATTTGCAGACAAAGCAGCTGTTTCCGCTTGGGCAACAAGTGCGGTTCATGCAGCTAACTCTCTAGGAATTGTTAATGGTAAAACCGCTACAACGTTTGCTCCGCAAGACCAAGCAACAAGAGCTGAAGCAGCAACAATGCTATACCGATTAATTCAAAAGTTTTAATCTTAAAAGGAGGGCCGCTTAGGTCCTCTTTTTTCCATTTCATAAAATGTCACCGTTTGCGCATTTTCAACAAATTTTCATTAGAAAAAAGAAGAAACAGGACAAACTTTAGAGTTTGCCACAAAAAGTTTACGAATTCTTACACTTTTGATATTGCCTAATTAAGAGAAACATAGTATCTTAGAGTTAAGTGGTTTATGATAGCGTTTGCACGGATAGGAGTTTAAGGTAGGATGACTATCTGTATTTTTAATCCAATTTGTGCAAACGGTTTCACAAAAGTGTGCAAATCACTCATTAAAATTGAGAAGGGAGTAAGAAGACGTATGATTAAAAAGAAATATCAAAAAGTTTTATCGTTTTGGTTATCTCTAATCATGGTTTTTTCCGTTTTTACTAGCTATATTCCAGCAGTAGCAGCGGCAGGAACTGAAAGCGACCTAAAGAGTCCTGTAGTAAATGAAGATAACACAGTTAGTTTCTTCTATTATAATAGTGACGCAGAAAGAGTTCGCGTAGCAGGTAGCTTTACTGGTTGGCAAGATCATGCTCTCAATATGGCTAAAGGCTCAAATGGTGTTTGGACAACACAAACGGGAGTGCTTTCTCCAAATATTTATGAATACAAGTTTATTGAGGGTGAGTCAAACTGGATTAATGACCCCCTAAATAGTTCACAAGTGAATGGTAATAGTAGATTAATTGTTCCTGGTCTAAAACTACAAGCAATTCCTGGCCTTATCCAGGTAGATAGTAGTTTAGATTTAACAGCGAACTTTGTAAGCTCTAGCGGAACAGATACATTAGCTGAAAATGTAACATGGTCATTAGAAGGTGCACCACAAGGCGTTACATTAAATAATTCTACATTAGTAGTAGATAATGGTGTTCCTGCTGGTAGTAAATTTACTGTTAAAGCAGAAAAAGACACATATGTTTCAAAGAAACAAGTGGAGGTAATTGGCGGTTTATTTGAGTACACAATTAATTACCATCGCCTAGATAATAATTTTACTGACTGGAACATGTGGATTTTTAACAGTGGCTATCATGATGGTGCCTATGACTTCCAAACTGTTTCAGAAGGGAATATTCGATTTGCGAAGGGAACACACTCTTTCCCTGAGAATGATATTACAGTTTTACCTCGCAAAGGAAATTGGGCTGCTCAAGAAGCATTTAATCGTAAAATAGAAATTCCTGCAGGGCAAACTTCTGTTGAAGTTTGGTTAGTTGAAGGAATTGAAACTGTTTTTACTAGTGAAGCAGCAGCGATTGAGGCAATTACTGGTGAGAAACCTCTCGATCGTCACATTCGCTTTGTTTACGATCGTCCGAATGGCGATTATGAGGATTGGAACCTATGGGTTTGGGGCACTGGAGTTAAAGATGATCAAATTGACTTTACTGAATTTGAGGACGGTAAAGCAATTGCGAACATTAAGGTAAGTCGTGGTGCGGATCGTGTCGGATTTATTGTCCGCCGTGGCAACTGGGAAGAAAAAGACCCTGATGCAGACCGTACTATTACGTTAAATAAAAATGACATCGTTACCAAAGTTCATGTGAAAAGTGGAGAAATGCAGTTCCACACTGTACCGGAAGTGAATGGGCCTGTAATTGATGGTGGAAATGCTCACTTTTATTTCCGTGATAAAGATTTATATTATGCTAATGCCATGGATAAAGTCGAAATGGTCGAAGTAAGTATCTTAGGTGAGCGTTATCCGATGACTTACGAGGCAAAAAATGAACGTTTTGTCTACACGTATGAAAACCTTCCTCAAGGTAAGCATGGATATACATTCTTTGTAACGAAGGATGGAGTAACAACGGAAGTTTCCGACCCGTATAACACAGTAGATGGAAAATCAATATTAGCTTATATTATCGCAAATATTGATGTTTCTGGTACTGTCGCTCCACAAGCAGTTACATACAACGAGAATGCGGTCGTAAGTGTTGTATTGGAGACAGAGGACGATGTTGAAATTCGCGAGTTATACATCGACTTAACGGCTGTGGGTGGGAAAAACAAGGTGAATATTGATCCAGAGCTTAATGAGCTTACGATTGCTATTAACCACAAAACAACAGCTGGTGAAAAAGTGTTGCCAATCTTTGCAGTTGATGAATATGGTAGTCGTCACGAAGGCGAAGCAACCGTTACAGTAAAAGCACGGACATTTACTGGAGAAGAAGCAGATTTTGATTGGGATGAAGCATTAATCTACTTCTTATTAACTGACCGTTTCTTCGATGGGGATGAGACAAATAACGATCCTTATGAAATTGGTTATGATACATCTAAATCAGGTACCTATCAAGGTGGAGATTTTAGAGGGATAACAGAAAAGTTGGATTATCTTCAAGAGTTAGGGATTAACACAATTTGGATTAATCCGATCGTTGAAAATATAAAGTATGATGTGAGACATCAAAATCCAGACACGCCATACTATGCTTATCATGGCTATTGGGCTAGCAATTTTGGTGAGTTGAACCCTCATTTTGGTTCAATGGAAGATTTCCATGAATTAATTGACGAAGCTCACGAACGTGGCATGAAGTTAATGATTGATGTTGTATTAAACCATACAGGTTATGGATTAAAGGAAGCTGATGCAAAATATTCAGGGCAAATCCCTCATTTCCCAACAGATGATGACCGCAGTCGTTTTGCGGGTATGCTTCGTTCGGGTGGAACTGATACAGTTCGTGGAGAATTAGCTGGGTTACCTGATTTCATCACAGAAAATCCAGAAGTTCGTGCACAGATTATTCAATGGCAAGTAGATTGGATTGAAAAATCAAAAACGAAAAATGGCAACACCATTGACTACTTCCGTGTTGATACAGTTAAGCACGTAGAAGATACAACGTGGATGGCGTTTAAAAATGAATTAACAAATGAAATGCCAGAATTCAAGATGATAGGTGAATCATGGGGAGCAGGTCCTGCTGATGATCATGGTTACCTAAACACTGGAATGATGGATTCTCTCTTAGACTTTGATTTTAAATATCAAGCAAGAGATTTTGTAAATGGGCAATTATCTCAGGTGCAAGCAAATCTAGAGAACCGTAACAAAGCGCTTACTAACGGCGCAACATTAGGGCAATTTTTAGGAAGCCATGATGAAGATAGATTTTATCATACTGTTGATGGAGATGCTGGAAAATTAAAAGTTGCCGCTTCACTCCAAATTACAGCAAAAGGTCAACCTGTTATTTATTACGGTGAAGAATTAGGGTTACCAGGGCGAGCTGACTATCCGTATTACACAAACAGACCAAACATGCCTTGGGACAAAGTAGAAGGTAACGAAATCTTAGACCATTACCAGAAGCTTTTAGCATTTAGAAGTGACCATTCTCAAGTTTTTGCGAAAGGTGATCGTAAAAAGGTAGCAGGCTCAGATAAAGATAAGTACCTTGTGTTTTCTCGTAGTTTTAACGATGAAACAGTTTATGTAGGTCTAAACGTTTCTGATGTTGAAAAAGAGGTTACATTAACATTTGACTCTTCTGAGGCGGTTGTCACAGATCACTACAATCATCAAGTGTATAACGCATCTAGTGATGGAAAAGTTATAGTGAAAATTCCATCCATGGAAGACGGTGGTACGGCCTTACTTTCAGTTGTAGGTGGTACATTACCGGATGTTGGTGAAATTGGTGAAAATACATTAAGAATTCATTATCAAAGAACGGATAATAGTTATGAAAATTTAGGCCTTTGGTTATGGGGAGACGTAGCTTCACCTTCAGAAAATTGGCCTACAGGTGGAACACCATTCAAAGCAGATCAAGTAACTAGCTATGGTGCTTACCTTGATATCGAATTAAGATCTGATGCTCAAAAAATTGGTTTCCTTGTCTTAAATACTACGAATGGTGATAAAGATGGCGACGACAAAGCTGTTGAGCTTTTTTCACCAGAAATTAAGGAAATCTGGATTAAGCAAGGTTCGGATGAAGTATTTTTCTTTGAACCAGTAGAACTTCCTGAAAATACAGTTCGCATTCACTATGAAAGAACTGATAAAACTTATGAAGGCTGGGCTGCTTGGGTTTGGGGTGATGTCGCCAAAGAATCCGGTGACGTAGCTAGCTGGCCGGATGGAGCGACTGATGCTGCGGGTGTTGGTAGATACGGGGCATACTATGATATCCAATTAAAAGAAAATGCAGAAAACATGGGCTTCCTTTTTGTTAACAAAGCTAACTCAAGTCAAACAGGAAATTACACATTTGAGATGCTTCAACAGTATAACCAATTGTTTATCAAAGACGGTGACTACACTGTCTACACGAACCCATTCGGTTCAATTCCTGTTGCTTTAATTTCAGGAGAAATTCTCTCAGATAAAAAACTAAGTCTAGTTTTCTCCAAAACAGAAGGATTAGTTGCTGCTGAACTAGCCGAGGAACTAGTCATTACGGATAAAGATGGAAATGAGGTGTCAGTTGCTCAAGTGACAATTGTAAGTGATAAACGTGTTGAAGTTCATGGTGAATTTGACTTAGATCAAGCTCCATTTACAGTTACTTACGGTGATAGAACAGTTATCGCTAAAGCTGGCTGGAGACTTCTAGATGAAATGTATGGTTACGATGGTAAGTTAGGTGCAACGTTACATGATGATGGAACAGCCACATTAAAATTATGGTCTCCGAAAGCAAATAACGTTGAAGTTGTACTTTATGATAAAGACAACCAAAGTGAAGTTGTTGCGCAAATACCAATGGAGTTAGGTAACCGTGGTGTTTGGACTGTCACACTAGACAAAGATAACACAGATCTAACAAGCCTAAGAGGGTACTATTATCACTATAGCATTACTCATGGTGATGAGACGAAACTGGCTCTTGATCCTTACGCGAAATCAATGGCTGCATGGAGTCATGAGGCTGGTTATCCAGTAGGTAAAGCAGCTATTGTTAATCCATCAGCACTTGGACCAGAATTAGACTTCGCAGTAATTCCTGGTTTCGAAAAGCGTGAAGATGCGATTATCTATGAAGTACACGTACGTGACTTTACGTCAGATCCAAATATTGCTGATGATCTAAAAGCTCAATTTGGTACGTTTGCTTCATTTATTGAGAAACTAGATTACATTGAAGCATTAGGTGTTACACACGTTCAATTATTGCCAGTAATGAGTTACTTCTTTGGTGATGAGCTAAAGAATTTTGAAAGAATGCTAGAGTATGCTTCTACGCAGACAAACTATAACTGGGGATATGATCCACATAGTTACTTCTCACTTTCAGGGATGTATTCAGAAAATCCGAACGACCCTGAATTAAGAATTAAAGAGTTTAAGAATTTAATTGATGAAATTCATCGCCGTGGTATGGGTGTTGTACTTGATGTTGTTTACAACCATACGGCAAGAGTTGGGATTTTTGAAGATTTGGTACCGAACTACTACCACTTCATGGATGCTGATGGTACACCAAGAACAAGCTTTGGTGGTGGCCGTTTAGGAACTACTCACAAAATGGCTAGAAGAATTTTAGTCGACTCAATTCTTTACTGGGTAGATGAGTTCAAAGTCGATGGTTTCCGTTTTGATATGATGGGTGACCATGATGCAGAATCAATCCAAGAAGCATTTGATCGTGCAAAAGAATTAAATCCAAATATCATCATGATTGGTGAAGGTTGGAGAACGTTTGCTGGCGACGAGGGTGACCCTGTTCAACCTGCTGACCAAGATTGGATGCAATACACTGAAGCTGTAGGAAGTTTCTCTGATGAATTTAGAAATGAACTTAAGTCAGGCTTCGGTAGCGAAGGTCAACCAAGATTTATAACGGATGGAGCTCGTAATGTTCAACAGATTTTTGATAACATTAAAGCTCAACCACATAACTTCGTTGCAGATCAACCAGGTGATGTCGTCCCTTACATTGAGGCGCATGACAACCTAACATTATATGATGTAATTGCCCAGTCAATAAAGAAAGATCCAGAATTAGCTGAGAATGATTTAGAAATTCACAAGCGTATTAGAATTGGAAATGCAATGGTGTTAACTGCTCAAGGTACAGCGTTTATCCATGCTGGTCAAGAATTCGGTCGTACGAAGCAGTGGCGAGCGGAAGCTACTAGCGCACCTTATAAGTCGACGTATATGACAGATAAGGATGGTAAGCCATTCGTATATCCTTACTTTATCCATGACTCCTATGACTCTTCTGATATCATTAACAGATTTGATTGGAAGAAAGCTACTGACGCTGAATTATTCCCAGTGAATAACGTTACACGTGAGTACACTCAAGGTCTAATTGAATTAAGAAGATCAACAGATGCTTTCAGACTAGGTTCAAAAGAGTTAGTGGACAAAAATGTAACATTAATTAAAGCTCCAGAAGTAAAAACAAATGACAAAGTGATTGCATACCGTAACGAAGCTACAAATGGTGATGCATACTACGTATTTGTTAATGCAGATATGACTTCAAGAACATTTACTATCGGTACAGATTTAACAGGCGGAGTTGTGTTAGTAGATAATGACGAAGCTGGTATTACTGAAGTAAAAGAAAGAACTGGATTTACGTTAACAGCAGAGAAGATTACCGTAGATGCCTTAACGACTGTTGTCATTAAGCAAGCTGCTCCTGTAAAACCTGCACCAGTTACGCCGGTTACACCAGCTCCAACACCAGCACCTGGAGATCAAGTAATTGTAAATAATCCACAGGCTGATAATGGTAAAATTGCTGTTCCTGTAGCCCAAGACACAAAACAAGTGTTATTACCTGCAAATGCTGCAGCAATTGATGGCAAGAACTCTCTTCTAGTAACAAATGAGAAGTTAAGTGCGGAGGTTCCGGCAGCTGTCTTAAAACAACTACAAGAGTTAGCGAAAGGTAAGGAAAATGCTAACATTGCATTCTCATTCAATAAGGTTGAGGAAGGAACGGTAGCTACTTTAACAAATGCTGCTGCTAAAAAGGCAAACGCCAAAGTTACAGCGGCTGGCGAGGTATATGACTTTACACTTGCTATCGTCGACAAAGACGGTAAGGTTACAAAGTTAACAAACTTCTCTGAGCCAATCACAATTTCATTAGCTGTGTCTGAAACTGCTAATAAAAAACTAATTGGAGTCTACAATATCAAAGATGATGGAACACTAGTTTACGTCGGTGGGAAGGTTGAGAATGGTAAAATCACTGCTAAACTTTCACACTTTAGTAAATATGCAGTTCTCGAATATAACAAGGAATTCAAAGATGTGAAATCAGGATATTGGGCACATGATGTCATTAAAGAAATGACTGCAAAACATATTGTTCAGGGAATTGACGCAGAAAATTTTGCGCCAACACGCAATGTAACAAGAGCTGAATTTGCTGCATTAATCGTTAGAGCGTTAGGCTTAGAAGCAACAAGTAATGATGTCAGCTTCAAGGATGTTTCTTCGAATAAATGGTATGCTTCTGCAGTGGCAGCAGCATCGCAAGCGGGAATTATTAATGGAAAGAGTGCTACACGTTTTGCTCCTGAAGAAACAATTACTCGAGAAGAAATGGCGACTATGATCGTGCGTGCTTATGAGTTTGCCCAAGATAAGAAGCTAGTTGAAGTGAAAAATGCTACTTTTGCTGACCTTAGCACTGCAAGTAGCTGGTCAAAAGATTACATTAATCAAGCTGCTAACTTAAGTCTAGTAAATGGTCGTTCGAATAATCGTTTTGCTCCACTTGGTTTTACACAAAGAGCAGAAAGCGTTCAAGTCATCGCTAATCTATTAAAAACATTAGACTAATTATTACGTTAACGAAAGGAGACCATTAGCAAAATGCTGTGGTCTCCTTCTTTTTTCAAATAATTATGGAAATTTATCGGGAATATAGGTATAGTAGTAATTAATAGAATAGTAGAATACTTTTTTACGAAAAATTGAAAAAAGATGGGGTGTCGCTTCTTGTTCCGGACTATTAGAAATATTTATAAGGTAGGAGAACTTAGAAACAAAATTATTTTTACCTTACTCATGTTGGTGGTATTTAGAATTGGAGCATTTATTCCAGTTCCAGGAGCAAATGCAGATGTTTTACAATTCCAAGATCAAATGAATGCCTTCGGTTTTCTTAATACGTTCGGTGGAGGAGCGTTGGAAAACTTCTCAATTTTCGCAATGGGAATTATGCCTTATATTACTGCTTCAATTATTGTTCAATTGTTACAAATGGATGTTGTACCTAAATTTGCTGAATGGGCCAAACAAGGGGAGGCGGGCAGACGTAAGCTAGCTCAAATCACTCGTTATGGAACGATTGTACTCGGTTTCATTCAAGCAATTGGAATGTCCATTGGGTTTAACCGATTAATGCCAGGGTTAATTCCTAATCCTAGCATTGGAAAATACATATTTATAGCGTTGGTGTTAACAGCAGGAACAGCTTTCTTGATGTGGTTGGGTGAACAAATTACAGCAAAAGGTGTAGGGAATGGTATCTCCATTATTATCTTTGCTGGTATTGCAGCAGGGATTCCAAATGCAGCAAACCAAGTTTATGCGACAAAGCTTCAAAATGCAGGGGATCAACTGTTCTTAAACATTGTGACTGTGATTGGTTTAGTGTTAATTATGTTGGCTATTGTAGTTGGAGTCATTTACGTGCAACAAGCATTACGTAAAATTCCTGTTCAATATGCCAAGAAAATTGTTGCAGGCCGTCCACAAGGTGGGGGTTCAACGCATTTACCGTTAAAAGTAAATGCCGCGGGGGTTATTCCGGTTATTTTTGCAATGTCATTGTTTATCTTTCCTCCTACTGTGGCAGGTTTTATTGGGGACAATAATGCAGTTGCTAGTTGGATTACAGCGAACTTTACGTATCAAAAACCGTTTGGTGCTGCTCTATATGCTGCATTAATTATTGGGTTCACGTACTTCTATACGTTTATTCAGGTAAATCCTGAACAAATGGCAGAAAACCTGAAAAAACAAGGTGGCTATATTCCGGGAATTCGTCCTGGAAAAACAACACAGGAATACGTGACAAGAATTTTATACCGTCTTACATTTGTTGGAGCATTATTCTTAACGTTTATCTCTTTAATTCCAGTAGTCTTCACCGTTGCTATGCAGCTTCCGGCTGCAGTTCAAATTGGTGGAACTGGATTACTAATTGTCGTTGGGGTAGCTCTTGATACGATGAAACAGATTGAAAGTAATTTAATCAAGCGTCACTATAAAGGGTTTATTAAAAAAATCTCGTAAATCAAAAGTAGCAGAGGGGAATGGCCCCTTTGCTACTTTTTTTGTTAATCGTTGTCACAGTGACGCCCCGAAACCATCGTGAAAATCGTTGTCACAGTGACACCCCGAAAATCGTTGTCACAGTGACACCCCGAAAATCGATGTCACAGTGACACCCCGAAACCCGTAGGAGTAAAGTACAAAAAAGGAGCGGCGACCTAATTGGTCACTGCTCTTTTTTGTTTACGGGCTAATTAAAGCCATTAACTGTTTTAATTGATCTTGTTTGGTTTGCTCAAATTGCTGTTTGAATGGTAAGGCATACTCTTTTGAATAACCATGCTCAGCAAGCTCTTGTTCAAGCTGCTCATATTTTTCCTTGAAACTTGCTTCTGTCTGGTTTTCTAGTTGCCTTAACTTTGGAAAATAGGTTCGGTAAAAATACAAATATGAAATGGGCTCATCGCTTTCTTTTCTTGCAAGATAATCATTGTGAACAAGGTTAATTAAGTTGGCAACTTCTTTCATTGTATCTGACTGCAATCTCTCGAATTTCTCCAAGTATGGCTGCTTAATTTCATCGCTTGTCTTTCGGTTTATTATATCTGCAAACTCTAGAGGAACACCGTGAGCCTCATCTTCGTAGGAACTACTAATAGTCCCAGGTTCACGTTCGTTTTCTCCTGTCTCATTAGTAACAAGCAAATGTTGCTCTATTGAGGCAATGGCAAAACCTAAGAGTAAAATAAATATCGTACCGTATAAGTATTTCAAAACAATAAACCTCCAATACTATTGTGGTATTCAGTATTGACACTCTCATTGAAAAAATATCCCTTCGCTTCACTTTACCTATGAAAATGTATACTTATTGTATAAAATTCACAAATTATCCACTAATAGTTTGTCGATATTACAGGGAGGACTAGGTTATGTTAACTATTGGTCGTGAAGTACTATTCGCTCTATATGTATGCGTGTGTTTGCTATTGTTAGAGGCTTGGCACCGTTCTAGTCTAGTCCTTGCGTTTCATTGGATTACAGAAAGACCTTATGTGTTTTTCTTGAACTTTCTCATTTTATTTTCTTTGGTACTACTGTTACTGGCTTCAACGGGGAGACGAAGAGTTTCATTATGGGTGGTAACGATAGGCATGTTACTTCTGTTTACGGTAAGTAGAGTTAAGATGAAGCTAAAAGGGGAGCCGTTATTACCGTGGGATGTTTTTTTAGGAAACGAGGCAGCGAATATTCGCGAATACTTTGTTTTGCTAAATCGGAGCGAGATTGTAGTTTTACTTTTATTATTTATCATGTTGGCGGCTAGTCCTTTACTTTTTTCGAAAAATAAGGTTACTTCAAATGTACGGATAATAATAGCAGTTGCGCCAATTATTGTTTTTTCATTGCTATACTTTGAGAAGCCTATCTCACTACTAGAACTAGGCGAAGTAAACGATGTGTTCTGGGATCAAAGCATTACTTATCAAAGAAATGGTGTTCAAGTAGGGTTTATTAACACGTTGCAGTTGTTGAATATTGATCCCCCACCGGACTACTCAAAGGGAACTATCCAAGCGCTAATGGATGACTTGAAAACTTCTGAAACAAATCAACAGAAACCAAACATTATCATGGTTATGAATGAGGCGTTTTGGGACCCTACTAGGTTGCCGAATTTAGAATTTAGTGAAGATCCACTCCCTCATTTTCGTCATTTGCAAGATCGGTATATATCAGGTGAATTAATCGTACCTGTTTTTGGTGGAAGTACTGCAAATACTGAATTTGAGGTTCTTACAGGGAATAGCATGCAATTTTTGCCGCAAGGATCGATACCCTATTCACAGTACGTACTAAGGCCACATCCTTCGATCGCCTCAATTTTAAGGAATGAGGGATACCGTACTATCGCTATTCATAATTATCATAATTGGTTTTATCGCCGTGACCAGGTCTATGAATTTCTTGGTTTTGATCAATTTATTAGCCAGAGTTTCTTTGAAAATCCAGAGTACCGTCGTGATTTTATTTCTGACCGGGAGATGGCAAAGCAAATAATCAAAGAACATCAACGAGCAAAGGACCCTTTGTTTGTTTTTGCAGTAACAATGCAAAACCATGGACCTTATAATGCAAGGCATTATCAGGAAGATCGTATTACAGTATCAGGTGATGTTGGCGAAGATATGCTTAAAGTTGTATCTACGTATACTACTGGCGTGAAAGACGCAGACGACTCTTTACAGATGTTAGTCGACTATTTTGATAAAACCGTTGAGCCAACAATAGTAGTATTCTTTGGTGATCACCTTCCTTATTTAGGGGCAGCCTACAAAGCGTATACAGCGACAGGTTTTATAGAAGATGCTAATCCAGAAACATGGGATGATGAGGATTATGAAAAGATGTATGGTGTACCGTTTGTTGTTTGGGACAATTTTTCTGGGACTAAGAGGAAAAATGTAAAGTTAAGTAGCTCTTTCTTGGTACCCTTCTTATTAGATACGTACCAGAAACCACAGACGCCTCTAATGAGATTAATAAACCAAGTTTTTGTTAAGGATGGCAAAATAATAACGGGTAGAGAAAAAATGATGGAGGTATCTAATGAGGACTCTACATACGCTCTGATGCAATATGATCAGTTGTTCGGGGAAATGTATGCTCTAGGAGATGATGAACGGACTTCAATTACTAGTGGACATTATTATGTAGGTGGTCAATCACTACTAGTTACAGATGTTCAAGTTAAAGAGGAGCAGAATTTAATTGTGCACGGTGAAAATTTCACCTATAAAACGAAAGTTATTTTGGAAGGGAATGTTTTACCTACAAGCTTTCAGTCAGCTCAGCAGCTAAAAGCGGAAGTACCAGACGGCTTTGGAAAAGATGTTTCTATTAAAGTGGCCATTATTGACTCGAAAAATCGCGTGCTTGCGGAATCTAATACGTTTACAATTGAAAGATAGTATTACCTCAATTTACTAGACAGAAATACCTCGGTAGATGTCCATTTTGTGTTATGATAGAACGAAATGTTAGCTTATATTAGAATGCGATGGTAGGTGTACCATGAGAATATATAGTAAGTTATTAGCAATCGTATGTTTCACCTTTCTCTTAATTTTAGCTGGACAAATCCATTGGAAGCAACAAGCTAGAGACATAGCAGTATATGCAGAAAGTCTTACTGTTTCTAAGGGTGAACGGATTTCTTTATCAGAGACCAACCGGGTAGACCTTAGTTTAGAGAGGTTAATGATATCAGAACTACTCTTAGACTTTGAAGAGCAGTTTGTAACTCTAGTTGTTGCTTACCAAGACGCCGTTAACGAACAATTTGTACAGGCTGAGTATGACTATTATAAAGAGATCGATCGAAAACCAGAGAACTTTCGAAATTTCGTTATCGCTCAAATGAATGAACTAGATACACTCTATAGTGAGATTGGATCAAACTTTCAAGATAAGTATGAGGAACTATTAGAAATTTTAATAGACCATGGCTATTCTGAAAATGATGCTATTTTATACTATCTCTTATTTGAGGAAATAGTAGCAGATTCGCAAATGAATTTTGTAGCAAAGTTGCTCTCACTTCAAAATTAAAACCCCAGTTTAATTGGGGTTTTTTATTTTCTTAAAATAACTTATTATAATTACTAATAGGGTTTGTTTTACAAATTGTAACAAAATTGTAGGTTTTTCAACATTCTAAGAAAAATAGGCTTGAAGTACCTTGTTATTTTAAATGGTCAGGTGTAAGGTAATGAAATATTGGTAAAATTTATGTTTGTATTCGACAAAAAAGGTGCGAAGTAAAGAGAAGGAATATTTTTCTAATAATAATATTTAGTGGAATTCCTTCAAATGGATTGATATCTAGTTATTAATCTATTAAGATATTAGTAATGCAAAATAGCAATGTAAAAATGGGCTTTTATACATATGCCATTTTCTTGCTAGTTATGTTGCTTGTGGGTCTGACCCGTTAATACATTTTTATGTGTTAGGGTATTAAAATATTTTTTATGAGGTGAAAGAAAAGAATGAAAAAATTTCCATTTAGTAAAAAAGCTATAAACGTTATGATAGCAACAGCGTTAGTTGTCACGCCATTAGCTACACTTGCTCCTGTAAACGGGACAGCAGTAGTAGAAGCTAGTGAAACACTTCCAACAGGAACATTTGAGGCAATTCAAGATCTAAAATCATACTATGATGGGTTAGATGCTGAAGCTAAAAAAGTAATTGACGATCACAGATTGTTACTTGATGAGTTAACAACTGAAGATTGGAGTGACATTTTAGGAGATCTAGAAGATGTGATCAATGGTAAATTATCTGGAGATCATACTGCAACAGGTATGTTAACAGACTTAGCAGAAGTATTTTTACAAGGTACGTTTAATGATGTGTTAGCTAAAGTTATTGCTTTCCATAAAGAATACCAAGATGATTTTAATAATGCATTTGGAATTAGCTTTGTCGATTTCTTAGGTTTCTATGCAAACCTAGTTGAAAATGTAAAAAAAGAGTATAACAAGTCAACAATTGACGCTGCAATTGGCAATTCATTAACTAACTTTATGGTTGCTGAAGCTAGAAAAGTAAGCAAGTATACTGATTTATCTGCAGCTGTAAAAGGTGCAATCGGTGAGGAATATACGGTTGCTAGCTTAGTAAAAATGAAGTTTGATTTGATGACTGTATTAAGTGATAAAGATCTTGATGCTTATGCTCCAGGAACGCTTAAAAACACGTTAATTGCTGCTGTTAAAAATAATTTAGACCCTGCTCCTTCAACAGGACCAATCGGACCGGGTGCTCCAGGACCAGTTGGACCAGTAGTACCACCAACTCCTGGTGTAACAATCGTTGACGCTTCGGATATTGAAAGACAAATTAAAGACTTAGATAAAGTCGAAGTAGTAAAAGTTACAATTGAAGCTGCACCTGGACAACCTGCACAAGCGAAAATTCCAAGTGCTGCGATCGCTGTAATTGCTGCGAAGAATCCTAAGGCTGTTGTAGAAGTAGCTTCAACTGAAGGAACTTTACGTCTTCCAGTAGCTGAAGTTAGCAACGCAAGACTTGCTGCAGCTCTTGGTGTTCCAGCAGGTACTGCAGTTGAAATTACTGTATCTGTAAACAAAGTTCAAGATACAGCTGGTGTAGTGGCTAAAAACAACCTTAAGTCAGTATCTAACGTTGTAGAGTTCAAAATTCACGCATCTGCTGGTGATAAAACAGTAGAAATCAACCGTTTCAGCCAATATCTTGAAAGAGAAATCGTTGCTGAGGCAAACTTTAATGCAGCAAAATCTTCAGTAGTTCGTTTAAATGATGACGGTACGTTTACTGCTGTTCCATCTGTATTTAACGGGAAGTCAGCTGTATTCAAGAGTTTCTCTAACAGTAAATATACTGTAGTGGAAAATGAAGTGACGTTCAAAGATGTTGCTACTGGGAAACCAGGTGCTTGGGCGAAAGCAACAATTGAGAAGTTAGGTTCTAAGTACATCGTACAAGGTAAAGCTAACGGTAACTTCGATCCTGTTGCAACAACAACTCGTGCAGAGTTCGCAACACTTTTAACTCGTAGCTTAGGTTTATCTACGACTGCTACGTATAATGGCCAATTCTCTGATGTTAAAGGTACAGAGTGGTTTACAAAAGATTTAGTAGCTGCAGTTGAAGCAGGAATTATCAAAGGTCATGCAAATGGCACATTTGGTTACAATGATCCTGTAACACGTGAAGAGGCTGCTGTAATGATTACACGTGCTCTTAACCTTGTAAACTTTGATAATGCATTACTAGACTCAACAGTTGATGTAACTAAGTTCCAAGATGCAGGTAAAGTTGCTCCATGGGCGAAAAGTTCAGTAACAACTTTAGTTCAACTTGGTATTACTGAAGGACGTCCAAATGGATTTGCTCCAAAAGCAGGTACACAACGTGCTGAAATGGCAGCTCTTCTAGAGCGTTTCTTAGTAAAAGTAAACTTCATGAACTAATCATGTTTAACCCCTCCAAACAAAGTGTTGGAGGGTTTTTTCGTTACGAATTAAAAAAATATCCACAAAGAAGTTAGTTCTTTGTGGATAAAACATTAATTATCTCGCCTTCAACACCAGATACTCCAACTTATCAACAGAAGCCGTGGTTCCATCCACAGTACCGTTACCTGTGACAATTGTGTAGCTGCCAGTAGGTAACTCCACTTCAACTGTTTCTTCTCCAGCATTCATTACAATAACAAAACGGTCACCGTCTGCAGAGCGCTCAAACACGATATGTTTTGCACCCTGAGCTGCCTCCAAAAAGCTAAACGTTCCATCGCGAAGAGCACGGTTTTCTTTACGTAGCTTAATCATTGTTTTGTAGAAATCAAATAAGTCATGATCCTGTTTATCTTTCTCCCAGACCATCGGTTTACGACAATCAGGGTCATTGCCACCGTTCATCCCAATTTCATCTCCGTAATAGATACAAGGAGCACCCATGTATGTTAATTGGAATGTAGCAGCAAGTTTCATACGCATCTTATTGTCATTACAAATTGTCAATAGACGAGCTGTGTCATGCGAATCTAGCAAGTTAAATGCCACTTCATTAACATTTAACGGATATGCTAAGTACATTGCATCTAAACGGCCCATAAACTGTTCGGCATCAATAACATCTTTGCAGAAGAATTCTAAAATCGAATTCGTTACAGGATAGTTCATTACCGCATCGAACTGATCTCCTTGTAACCAAGGTAGTGAGTTGTGCCAGATTTCCCCTAAGATATAGGCTTCAGGATTTGCCTTTTTCACAACCTGGCGGAATTCACGCCAGAATTGGTGGTCGACTTCGTTTGCGACATCTAATCTCCAGCCGTCGCAGCCAATGTCCTCAATCCAATAACGGGCAACCTCTAACAAGTATTCTTTTACTTCTGGATGTTCGGTATTGAGCTTTGGCATTTGTCCCGTGAAAGCAAAAGTATGATAGTTTGGCTTTGGGTCACCAACAACTGGAAATTCGCGAATGTAGAACCAATCTTTATACTTAGAAGCTTCACCATTTTTGACAACGTCCTGGAATGGACCGAAGAAATACCCAGAGTGGTTAAATACGGCATCGAGCATCACTTTAATGCCTTTTTCATGACATTTATCAACTAGCGTTTTTGCTAGTTCGTTATCACCGAAATGTGGATCGACTTTCATATAATCGACGGTGTCATACTTATGGTTCGTCGTTGCCTCAAAAATTGGTGTGAAGTAAATACAATTAATTCCTAACTCGACTAGGTGATCTAGGTGATCAATAACCCCCTGTAAGTCCCCACCAAAGAAGTTATCGCGCTCAGGCGTTCCTTCTCCCCATGATTCAATGTTTTCAGGGTCGTTTGATGTATCACCATTTCCAAAACGCTCAGGGAAGATTTGATAGAAAATCGCATCCTTTACCCATTGTGGTGGTTTGTTAACATCAATCGCATTTAAAAACGGATATTCAAATAGACCAGTCGCGAACAATACCGTTGCATCGTCAAATTGTTTGTCAGTAACAAAGCCAACTTCGTTCATGCCAACAGATTTTTCGCCTTGAATAAATTGAAACATATAAGCAAAACGACGATATTCAGGTGCTGCTTCAGCTTGGTAATAATCAAACAGTGAGTCGCTAGCTATTTTTTTCATTTCAACTTTTGTAAACCCAGTTTCATGCAAGTTGTACTTGTCACAATGCAACAAAAATACATGGTCCATGTCGTCTCTTTTGGTACGGACGCGGATATGTACTGTTTTTTCGTCGTAAGCGTAAGCATAGTTGGACTTAGGACGATGGTAAATGGCTTCTAATAACATGCGGAAAAACCTCCTTAAAATAAGTTCCAATTATTAGTATAAACACTTATTAGAAATAACGTACGCTGCCACCTTTTAGTGCAAACGGTTTCGCAAATAGATACAAAAAAACAACCGAAGTTTCTTTTTCTGAAACGAGGTTGTACCGTCTGGTAGCAGTGCCTTCTAATTATACTTAAATTATAACAATTCCTCATTTTTTTGTTAAGTACAATTTTAAATTGCAAAGAAGACAACCCATCCTGGTTCTGTTCTTCGTCCCTTAGTGTCATAGTCCTAAGAGGATGGGGGTATTAGGAGAGGACTATGTACTAAGAGACGAAATGAGGCCAGGTTGTATAATTCGAATAGATATGTATCTATGTTGTATAAAGCTACTGGCTGCTACAAATCTTTCTCTATGAAATATTTAATTACAGCTTAATTTTATTTCAGCATTCCCGATAATTCAACACAATTCAACAAACTCTAAACAGTTTTTGTGACTGATTTCACAAGCCTGACACATATCATGAAATGGACAACCTTCCTCGACGATCGTTTGTCCTAAAGATGCTTACGAAGGTACTTTAATAGTAGTTCGTCACTGTGAATATTTTCAAGCTGTTGTTCTTCCATTTTTCTCCGCAAATCTTCGTATTTTTTATCGAGCAAGGCTAGCTGTGCTTCTATTTTAGAGTACCTTTTCGGATTAGTGGCTTTCTGCACGTCTACGCCCCCTCTAAGCTAGAGCCTGTTCTTTTGGGGTATCGGTCTTTTTCTTTTGTAAAAATTCAATGCTATCAACGATCACTTCTGTTACATACATTTTTATCTGATCCTTGTTTTCGTAACTTCTCGTTTGCAAGCGGCCGGATAAGGCAACTAACGAGCCTTTGTCGCAGTAGCTAGCTATGTTCTCAGCATTCCTACGAAATGATACGCAAGGAACAAAATCAGCTTCGTATGTTCCTTCAGAATTTTTGAATGAACGTTTGACAGCAAGATGAAAAGAGGTCACCCCAATTCCTTCGCTTGAATAGTGAAGTTCTGGGTCTTTAACTAGTCTGCCAGTGAGAATAACTTGGTTCATGAAAAGCCTCCTAACATGTATAAGTAATTTCGGCTTCGCTTTCTTCTCCTTCAACAAATCGTGCATAATTGTCCATTTTTGGCTGTTTAAAATAGGTTAGTATTCTAGAGGTAACAACATGGTCGTTTGGGGTTTGACTAACGAACGAAGGATAGCTGCTCCAACGATAGTCTTTTAGTAAGTGATTATGTCCGATTGAAGCGAGGTGAATAGATCTACTTGCTTTTAAAAAACTAGCAACGGAATCAATTAACGTCGCAAAATCTTGAGGTGTAGGTCTCCGCAAGGATGGATACTTGTTTTGATAATAAGTAAGATATTCGTTATTAATAGTAGTGATCACATCTTGCAACGGGACATGAATAGTTTCTAATAATAGGTGAATTTGGTGTGAAGTGAGGCAGTATGAATGAAGGTAAAAGGGATATTGGTAACGAACATTTTCTACACGCGATAAATAATAGATATAATCTTTCTCATCCTGAAAAATGCTCTCATTCCACGTGCCAAAGCAACTGACATGATAAATGGCTCCTGGAAACCAAACAGACTGTTTTTTTACCATTCAAAAAAGCTCCATTCAGGGTAAAAAATTTGATAAAATAGAAGTAATGTCGAGGAAGTGAATTTTTTGAAGAAGGTAGTCGAAGCTAAGAATATTTTAACGGAAGATATATCCAAATACAAGCTGTTTCTTTAATAAAAGGAGAAAATATGAATATTATATATGTCGGAATTGCGGCGATTATTGTCATTGCCTTTTTTGCCATTTACCTAGTCGCAAAAATGCTTCGAATCGAATCATTGACAGGACGGGCTATCCTATCATTTAGCATCCTATTGGTGTTGGTCGGTGCAGGCGTTTTCTACTATTTTGGTGGAATAGGTGCCCAAGAAGAGGTGGAGGTTCTCCCCTTCGCAGTAGAAAATAGTTACTTTTCAACGTTTGCCGAAGCGGTTACCTATTCAAAAACATTAGATTCACCAAGTCCTGTTTATTACCATGGAAACCTGGCTTGGGAGAAGACAAGTGGAGTACCAAACAAAGTTATCGAGGTTCCGCTCATCCTCCAACTACCGGAGCTTGCAAGAGGATCTGAAATTACAAGCCTTGCGATGCTCCTTACTTACGCAGGGGTTGAGGTAACAAAGTTAGAACTTGCCGAACAAGTAAAAAAAGATCAAACTCCATTAAAACGTGAAGATGATGTCATCTATTTTGGCCATCCTAATGACGGTTTTGTTGGGAACATTTATACAACAAGCATCCCAGGAATTGGTGTGTTTCACAAACCAATCCGCGAATTAGCAGAGCTATACTTACCAGATACGATTGTGGACATGACGGGAGCTCAGTTTGAAGACGTTATATACCCTATCCATCAAGGGATTCCTGTTTGGGTTCTTATTCATAATCAATTTAAAACGTTGCCGGAAACTTCTTTTCAGAAAGTTATGACGCCTTCGGGTGAGATAAATGTGACCCCACATCAGCATTCGGTGTTAATTACTGGCTATGATGAGAACCATATTTATTTTAATGATCCCCTGTCGCGTGAGGTGAGTCGTCCGATTTCACGAGAACAATTTAAAGCTGCTTGGATGCAGATGGGGCAGCAAGCTGTTTCGTATGTGAAAAAGTAAAAATATTTTTCGACAATTACGTATTTTTCATTAGAATATTTTGTAGTATGTTTAGTTTGAGATTAAAAATATCATTGAAAAACAGTTATTTTTCCTAGAAAAATTATGTCGAATTTGAAATCACGAAATAGTTTGACTACGTTTTCAACCCTTGCTATAGTTAAATTGTGGATGAATTTCCACATGATTTTAAACACGAAGGGAATGTGTAAGTATGTTAGGAAAAGTAAAATGGTTTAATGCAGAAAAAGGTTTTGGATTTATCGAGCGCGAAGATGGAGACGATGTATTCGTTCATTTCTCAGCAATCAACTCTGACGGATTCAAAACATTAGAAGAAGGACAAGAAGTTGAATTTGAAATCGTTGAAGGAGCTCGCGGACCTCAAGCTGCTAACGTTACAAAGCGCTAGGCCACATTCCCAATTTGGTAAGTTATTATAAAAAATAATTTTTTTACTATAGCACTAAGTAAGGGATATGAAACAGAGCAGTAAACCCTGTCATTTGACAGGGTTTTTTCTATATAATAAGGTTCATTAATTATTCAATTGTAAGCGGTCTAAAAAGGACTATTTTTCCATAAATATGTGGAAACTATAAGTGAATAATAAGTTTGGCTTAACAGGCTTCTTTCATAATTTAAGCTCAAGTGATTGATGTTACGAAAAGAGCCTTTAGTTAACATATTGTTCACAATTCTCGAAAATAATTTAGGATTCGGGAAGGTTTCAAAGGATTCAGCGGTGGGTATGTAGAATATTACATGCATAAGAGAAAGGAGGAGTTTATATGAACTTTAACATTCGTGGTGAAAACATTGAAGTAACTCCAGCAATTAGGAATTACGTAGAGAAGAAGGTGGGCAAGCTAGAAAGGTATTTCGACGAAACACCTACTTCACCAGTTCATGTAAACCTGCAAGTTATCAACAATCAGCAAATTATTGAGATCACAATTCAAATGCCACAATTACTTTTAAGAGCTGAGGAAACTCATACAGATATGTATGCAGCGATTGATCTCGTTGTTGAAAAGCTTGAAAGGCAAATCCGCAAGCATAAAACTAAGGTGAATAGAAAATTCCGTCAAGAAGGCAGTTTAAAATATATGTTCCGTAGCGAAGTTGAAAATCTTCCGACGTTCGAGGACGAAGATGAGCTAGAAATCGTGCGTACAAAACGCTTCTCGCTTAAGCCAATGGATGCGGAAGAAGCAATTCTCCAAATGGATATGCTAGGACACAACTTCTTCGTATTCGCAAACTCTGTTAATGGCGACACAAACGTTGTTTACCGTCGTAAAGATGGTCGCTATGGCATTATTGAACCACAATAAACATAAGAATAGGAGAGAGCGCGGCAAAGGCTGTGCTCTCTTTTCATACATACTCAAGCTTCAACGCTCCAATCCTTGTGTCAATCACATGAAACTGTTAAAATTAAAACGGAGTGTTAAAAGCAGGAAATTATTTACTTATAGCTTTTTCATATAAAGGCATTCGCCATTTTTGACTTGGCGTATTGCCAGGTTTTTTTACTAAAGGAAAGGGAAGTTCATTCCCGAAAAGGAGAGCAGTCTAAATGATAGGTTTTTTGAAAAAAGTGATTGGTGATCCAAGCCAACGACAATTGAAGAAAATGCAAAAGACTGTGGATCAAATCGAAGCTCTCGAAAGCGATATTTCCAAGCTTTCAGATGATGGTCTACGTCAAAAAACAGAAGAGTTTAAGAAGCGTTTTCAAGATGGGGAAGCTCTAGATGACATTTTACCTGAGGCATTTGCCGTGGTACGTGAAGGTTCGAAACGTGTCCTCAATATGCGTCATTATCCCGTCCAGTTACTTGGGGGAATTGTTCTCCACGAAGGAAATATTTCCGAAATGAAGACAGGGGAAGGGAAAACGCTAGTAGCAACGCTTCCTGTGTACTTAAACGCCATTACTGGAAAAGGCGTTCACGTTGTAACGGTCAATGAATACTTAGCTCGTCGTGACTCTGAGATGATGGGGCAATTATATAACTTTTTGGGACTAACTGTTGGCTTAAACGTGAGTGGTCTTTCAAAAGATGAGAAGCGCGAGGCTTATGCATGTGACATTACATATGGTACAAATAATGAATTTGGATTTGACTACTTACGTGATAACATGGTCATTTACAAAGAGCAAATGGTCCAACGGTCGCTGTATTTTGCCTTAGTCGACGAGGTTGACTCGATTTTAATTGACGAAGCACGGACTCCGTTAATCATTTCAGGGTCTGCTGAAAAATCGACCAAGCTATATCAGGTGGCGAATTCTTTCGTACGCACATTACGTAACGAAGCAGACTATACGTATGATGAAAAAACGAAAAATGTTCAGCTTACCGAAGAAGGCGTGGAAAAAGCTGAAAAAGCGTTTAGTATTGAGAACTTGTATGACTCAACGCATGTCCAGTTAAATCACCACATTAATCAAGCGTTAAAAGCTCATGTGGTGATGCACCGTGACACTGATTATGTGGTAGAAGAAGGCGAAGTGGTCATTGTTGACCAGTTTACTGGTCGTCTAATGAAAGGTCGTCGTTATTCGGATGGACTTCATCAAGCGATTGAAGCTAAAGAAGGGTTAATCGTTCAACGTGAAAGTATGACTTTGGCAACGATCACCTTCCAGAACTACTTCCGAATGTACCAAAAGCTTGCTGGAATGACCGGTACCGCGAAAACAGAGGAAGAAGAGTTCCGTAATATCTATGGAATGGACGTTATGGTTGTACCAACCAATTTACCAGTTGTCCGTGATGATCGCCCAGATTTAATTTTCAAAACAATGGAAGCGAAATTTAAAGCGGTTGTCAACGAGATTGCTGAGCTTCACAAAACAGGGCAGCCAGTACTTGTTGGTACAGTTAGCATTGAAACGTCTGAATTAATTTCGACGTTGTTAAAGAAAAAAGGCGTACAACACCATGTCTTAAATGCTAAGAACCATGAAAGAGAAGCCGAAATTATCGAGAACGCTGGTCAAAAAGGCTCGGTTACGATTGCTACTAACATGGCTGGTCGTGGTACCGACATCAAGCTTGGTGAAGGAGTAGTGGCTCTTGGTGGATTGCACGTACTGGGTACCGAGCGCCATGAGTCCCGTCGTATTGATAATCAGCTTCGTGGACGTGCTGGACGTCAAGGAGATCCTGGTTCATCGCAATTCTATTTATCTATGGAAGACGAGTTAATGCGTCGCTTCGGCTCTGATAATATGAAAGCGATGATGGAGCGCCTTGGGATGGACGATGCACCAATTGAAAGTAAATTGGTCAGCCGTGCCGTTGAAACAGCGCAAAAACGAGTCGAAGGTAATAACTTTGATGCTCGTAAACAAATTTTACAATATGACGATGTCATGCGTGAACAACGTGAGATCATTTACAAGCAACGTTTAGAAGTTCTTGAAGCAGAAAACGTTCGTGACATCGTTGAAAATATGATTAAATCAGCTGTTGAACGTAATGTTCATGTTCACACACCTGAAGATCAAGTTCATGAGGATTGGGACGTAAAAGCAATTGCTGATTATGTAAAGGGTACTGTCCTTAATGAAGGTGATGTTACTGAGAAGGATCTGAAAGGAAAAGATCCTGAAGAAATGATCGAATTGATCATGGAAAAAGTAAAAGCAGCCTACGATCAGAAAGAAGCAGACTTCCAAGAGGAAAGAATGCGCGAATTTGAGAAGGTTATTTTACTTCGTTCAGTCGATACAAAGTGGATGAATCATATCGACCAAATGGATCAGCTTCGTCAAGGTATTCATTTACGTGCGTATGGTCAAAATGACCCGTTACGCGAATACCGTTTTGAAGGCTTCCAAATGTTCGAAGAAATGATTGCTTCGATTGAAGAAGAAGTAGCAACATATATTATGAAAGCGCAAATCGAGCAAAACCTTGAGCGTAAGCAGGTGGCTGAAGGAAAAGCTGTTCATGCAAGCTCAGGAAAAGAGCCAGAGAAAAAGAAACCAGTTCGTAAAGGTGAAACAATTGGCCGTAACGATGCTTGTATTTGCGGTAGCGGAAAAAAATACAAACAGTGTTGTGGAAGAAATTAAGAATTCGTATGTAGATTGTTGTGGGGGTAGCTTAAGTGCTTTCCCCCTTCATTCTTCTATTTGCATCTTATATTAAAAAAAGGTGGTAACACATGGAACTTGTCGAGATTAAACAAGAGCTTACGATGATGGCTAAGCGATTAGCGGATTTTAGGGGGTCACTTTGACCTTGAAGTAAAGCAAGAACGAATTGCCGAGCTTGAGGAAAAAATGACTGACCCAACGTTTTGGGACGATCAACAAAAGGCCCAAGAAGTGATTAACGAATCGAATGGGTTGAAAGAGCAGGTCGATAATTATCTAAGTTTACAGGAACGTTACGATGACTTAGATGTCTCGTATCAGCTTGTGAAAGAAGAGCCAGACGCAGACTTAGAAAAAGAGTTAGAAGTAGGTGTGAAATCACTTGCTAACGACTTAAATGAGTTCGAGTTAACTCTGTTATTAAGCGAACCTTACGATAAAAATAATGCGATTTTAGAATTGCACCCTGGTGCAGGTGGGACTGAGTCTCAAGATTGGGCTTCGATGTTACTCCGTATGTATACACGCTGGGCAGAACAGAAAGGGTTTAAAGTGGAAACGTTGGACTATCTGCCTGGTGAGGAAGCTGGAGTTAAGAGTGTTACCCTTTTAATTAAAGGGCACAATGCTTACGGGTATTTAAAGGCTGAAAAAGGCGTTCATCGTTTAGTGCGTATCTCACCGTTTGATGCGTCTGGTCGACGTCATACTTCATTCGTTTCGTGTGAAGTCATGCCAGAGCTCTCAGATGATATTGAGATCAATATTTCTCCTGATGAGTTGAAAATAGATACGTACCGAGCGAGTGGTGCTGGAGGACAGCACATTAACACGACGGATTCGGCCATTCGCATCACGCATCTACCAACAAATACTGTTGTTACTTGTCAAACAGAGCGCTCACAGATTAAAAACCGTGAACGCGCGATGAAAATGCTTCAAGCAAAGCTTTTCCAATTGAAGTTGGATGAGCAAAAGGCTGAACTAGATGAAATTCGCGGTGAGCAAAAAGAAATCGGTTGGGGCAGTCAAATTCGCTCCTACGTGTTCCACCCATACAGCTTGGTGAAGGATCATCGCACCAATTATGAAGTTGGAAACACTTCAGCAGTTATGGACGGAGACCTCGATCCATTTATCGATGCATATTTACGCTCACAAATAAAAAGCTAAGAGTAATGACAATGTCATTGCTCTTTTTTGTTTTATAAAATACAACAACGCGTGGATTAAACAAGAATATCCTATATTGTGGAAAAGTTAGTCAAAATAACGTAGGGAATTAACAGTATTATCCTAAGATATGGAAAAGTTAGTCGAAATAACGCAGGAATTAGACAACATTACCCTAATATATGGAAAAACTAGTCGAAATAACATTATATACTTATACGCCCAAAAGTTATGATTAATTGATAACAATATAAAAATTTGAATTTCCTCTGCTAAAGCGTTAATTTGGTCGCGTTTACAGATTTCTTGTCGAGGTGTTATACTACGAAAGGATTTTTACGCCATGAATTTCATAAAGTAGGTGTTTACGATGACTAAGAACGGAAAAAAAAGAAGCCAGAAGCCACTATCGCCTATTAAGGTGATTATTTGGGAATATGCCCATGTGATTGTCGGGTCAGTGTTTGTTGCATTAGCATTTAATTTATTTTTACTACCAAACCGGATAGCTTCCGGTGGCGTTAGTGGGATTAGTACGATCATTTACGATGTATTTGGAATTACTCCTGCTTTTACACAGTGGGCCTTTAATATCCCATTGTTTGTAGCTGGAATTCTTCTTCTTGGAGGCTTTAAATACGGAGCGAAAACGTTGGTGGGGACTATCCTTATCCCATTTGTTGTTTTCTTAACTAGAAATATGGAACCAGTGACATTAGATCCGTTACTAGGTGCTTTGTTTGGTGGAATTGGTGTGGGGGTTGGACTAGGGATTGTGTTTCGCTCAAACTCTTCGACAGGAGGCACAGATTTAGCGGCGCAAATTATACATAAATATAGTGGCTTATCGTTAGGTGCCTGTATTTTCATTATCGATGGATTGATTGTTTTGACTTCTGCGATTGTTTTTAATATTGAGTTGGCACTATACGCACTTATTGCTTTATACATTACAGGTAAGACCATTGACCTTGTTCAAATGGGAGTGGGCTATGCAAAGGTAGCTTTAATCATTTCTGAAAAACAAGAGGATATTCAGCAAGGGCTACTGAAGGATGTTGATCGTGGTGTCACAAAGCTTGAAGGCTATGGTGGCTACACGAATAACAAGCGTCCGGTACTCATGTGTGTCGTAAATCAAACAGAAGTCACGAAATTGAAACAAATTGTTAAAAATATCGACCCAAGTGCCTTTGTAATTGTAACAAATGCTACAGAAGTTTTAGGAGAGGGATTCAAGAAATAAATAGGTAATACTTGCTAATTAATGAATTATTTTATACTATTGATACTAGAAATATAGAAGCAAGGACAAACTAATTCTTGCGAATATAAAAAAATAAGCCTGGGAGGGTCTTAGAAAATGAAAAAATTACTTACTGTATTAATTGGTGCAGCATTAGTTCTTGGTGCATGTGGTGGAGGTAATGAAGCAGCTCCGGCTACTCCAGCCCCTACTGAAACACCAGCAACAGATGCAACGGCGGGAACATTTGATGCAACTGCCGCAGAAGCAACGTATAAGCAATCTTGTGCAGCCTGTCATGGTGCTAATCTTCAAGGTGCGTCTGCTCCTACGTTAGTGGGTACTGGATTATCGAAGGATGAAATTTTGACGATCTTACGCGAAGGTCAAGGGACGATGCCAGCTGGTTTAGTTCGTGACGGTGCTGAGGTTGAAGAAAACTTAGCCGCTTGGATTGCAGCGCAATAATATAATCATAAAATCTCTTATCCAATGGGTAAGAGATTTTTTTCATTAAACGTTCACAGTCTTTTTGGGTACACTACAAAACAAAAGGTATAGTTAACGTATAGTTATTTTTCAAAGGGGGAATTCAGCATGAAAAAACTACTTTTTACATGTATAGGACTAACATTTTTCTTAGTCGCATGTGGTGGTGGCGAAACAACGCCCCAAACCCAAGTAGATCTAACACAAATCTCATTACCAGATACATACGATGAAGCAAGAGCCGAAGCCGCATACAAAAAATCGTGCGCTTCATGCCATGGAGGTAATTTACAAGGTGGGGGCGCTTATCCATATCCAATTACAGGTTTAACGAAAGAAGAGATGTATGTAGCGATCGTTGAAGGTGTGGGCTTGATGCCAGCTAGACTTGTGACGGGTGAGGAAGCCGAAAACTTAGCTGTATGGCTTGCTGCTCAGTAAAAGTTTACAAAATTTTCATCTTCTCACCTTGATATCCCTAGATACTCTTACTAGTATTAAGATATAAAGAGAAAAAGTTATATTCTACCTGGGGAGGTAATCAATGTGAAAAAATTATTTTTTGTGATAATTGGGGCAATGTTGATAGTAGCGGCATGTGGTGGAGCGAACGCCAATGAATCTGCAACGGTTGCAAATGGGGGCTTTGACGCGGAAAAGGCTGCCAATGATTTTAAAGTTTGTGCGGCTTGTCATGGCGCTGATTTACAAGGTGGTACAGGTGGAGCTGGCTTAGATCGTCCGATTAGTGGACTATCTAAAGAGAAGGTTTTAACAGCGATCCAAGAAGGACCAGGAATCATGCCTAAAGATATGATTACAGGAGATGCTGCGGAAAATCTTGCTGAATGGGTTTCAAAACAATAGTGATTCGAAAATCTCTTACTTTTAATTCGGTAAGAGATTTTTTGTTGGTAAAATATGAAACTTTTACCATAAGGCCACGTATATTTACTAGGTGAGTAAAAAGGGGGAATGTAATGGTCCGTAATTTTATTTTTGCACAGGTGTTGGGAGATAAAATTTTAGGAGGTAACAATGAGAAAACTAAGTAAATTATCGGTGTTATTTGTTTTGCTGTTTGCCCTCATTTTTCCAGGGATGGCTCATGCAGAACAAACAGTAAAAGTAATTATTGATGGGGAAGTTCAAAAGTTAGAGGTAAGTCCAATTATTAAAAATAATCGTACATTAGTACCACTACGTGGAATTTTTGAGGAGCTAGGTGCAAAAGTTACGTGGGAGCAAAAAACACAAACAATTACACTTGAGAAGCTTTCATCAAAAGTTAAATTAACGATTGGCAGTGATGTTGCAGTTGTCAATGGAAAGCAGCTTAAACTATCTGAACCAGCACAATTAATTAATAACCGTACGTTCGTTCCATTACGTTTCGTCGCGGAAAGCTTAAGTGGAAAAGTCGCTTGGGATCAAGCTAAACATACAGTGAACATTACAACATTAGAAAAGCTTGTAATGGAAAAAATAAATAAGGTTCAACTCGATAGCTACACAACTGAAGTTGTAATTAGTCAGTTGATGGAAATGGCTGGAGAAAAGATGAACTTAGATATGAAGTTAAAAGGTGACGTCATCGTTAACCCGATGCAAATGCATACGAAAGTAACAATGTCTCTTATGGGAGAAGAAATTGTAACTGAAGAGTACTTAACAGAACAAGGCTATTATGTGAATGATCCAACGATCGATGGGTGGGTAAAGTATCCAGATGATTTGATGGCAAGTATTGAAGAGCTAAATACATCATTAAGCAATGACCCATTAGCACAATATGATATGATGGTCGATTACCTTGATGAAATCATCGCTATCGAAACTGCTGATCATTACGCAATCAAAATGAGTATTACTAATGAAGGTTTTGCTGCCATGATGGAAGATGTTCTTTCAACAATTCTTCCGGCGTTAGGTGAGGAAGAAGATATTAATATTTTTGAGATGATCAAAATCGAACAATTTGAAATTATCTCTTACTATGACAAGAAAACATTTTTCCCGAAATCGGTAGAAGCAATTACCAAAATGTCGATTGAAGTTGAAGGCGAAAAAATGACAATGACTCAAAAAATGTCAGGCAAATATAGCAATTTTAATAACGTAAAACCTATTAAAATACCACAAGAGATTATTGATAATGCAGTTAATTTCGATGATCTAGTATTTGCTAACTAATAAGATGCACTCCCTATCTCGTTAAGCGAGGCAGGGGGTGTTTTATTTTGGCTTTTAAATCCGAAGCGGACACTGGTTCCGTTATTTCGTCAAAACCACTGGTTTTCAGAATTTCGCGGACGTTCCTTTATTTTCCTCTAAATCTACGAAAAAAAGCTCTTTTTGCTAAAATAGCGGAACGTTTGACCGTGTTACTATTGCCAAAAACTTAAAAAATGGCGTCAAAATGCAAAACTACCGCACGACAATCCTAAAAGCGTCCAATTATAAGACCATGAAATAAAAATGTAATATTTTTCAGACCAATTTGTAGATTAATGATGATATAATGAAGTTTGAGACGTTTACTGTACAAAATTGTTTAAAACTGTAAAATAAAATAGATAGATTACAAGAATTAGCATGTAAAATCTAGAAAGAAGCATATATTTTGCATCGACATAAGGAAGTGAAAGCCATGATAGAAATGAAAGATGTTTGGAAGACCTATCCTAATGGTGTCATGGCCATCAATGGTATTGATGTGTCCATTTCCAAGGGAGAATTTGTTTATGTAGTCGGGCCGAGTGGGGCAGGAAAGTCGACGTTTATTAAATTAATGTACCGGGAAGAAAAACCGACCAAAGGCACGGTTGTTGTAAATGGTTATAATCTTGGTCAAATAAAAGAGAAGCGCATTCCAATGTTACGAAGAAGTTTAGGGATCGTGTTTCAGGACTTTAAGCTTTTACCGCAGTTAACCGTTTATGAAAATGTTGCGTTTGCTCTAGAGGTGATTGAGGAGCCAGCATCAACGATAAAACGTAAAGTAATGAACGTGTTAGATATTGTTCAGCTAAAAAATAAAGCTCGCTTTTATCCTCATGAGATTTCCGGTGGGGAACAGCAGCGTGTGGCAATTGCTCGAGCAATTGTAAACAGTCCTGCGGTGTTAATTGCTGACGAGCCTACTGGAAACTTAGATCCGGACACTTCGTGGGGCATTATGAAGGTATTAGAGGAAATTAATAACAGAGGCACAACGATTGTAATGGCGACACACAACAAGGAAATTGTAAACACGATACGTAAACGTGTCATTGCGATTGAAGGTGGGCGCATTGCCCGTGACGAGGCAAGGGGGGTTTACGGATATGAAAGGTAGGACTCTCTTTCGTCATGGTAAGGAAGGCATCAAAAATCTAGTCCGTAATGGCTGGATGACATTTGCATCAGTTAGTGCTGTAGCAATTATGCTTCTCATTGTGGGTGTGTTTCTTTTATTAATTTTAAATTTGAACCACTTTGCTACGTCTGTTGAGGAAGATGTAGAGGTTAGAGTGTTCATTGATTTAACAGCAACTCCAGAGCAACAGGAAGAGCTTCGTAATCGAATTGAACGAGTCCCGAATGTTGATTCGGTGACGTATTTACCGAAAGAAGAAGGCTTAGAGCAATTTATTGATAGCTTAGGGGATCAAGGAGAAATTTTTGAAACGCTCCGTTCTGAAAATCCGCTCTACGATGTGTTTGTCGTCCGTGCGGTGTTACCACAGCAAACAGAGGAAATCGCAAACCGGATTGAGCCATTTCCTTATGTAGAAGAAGTAGGCTACGGGAAAGATGTTGTCGATCAACTGTTTGCCTTTACGGGGTTTGCTAGGCAGGTAGGACTTTTCCTGATTATAGGATTAATGTTTACAACGATGTTTTTAATTGCAAACACCATAAAACTTACAATCATTGCTAGAAAAAGAGAAATTAAGATTATGAAGCTTGTTGGAGCAACAAACGGTTTCATCCGCTGGCCATTCTTTATTGAAGGGGTATTATTGGGTGTGTTTGGCTCTTTGATTCCTGTCACAGTTTTAGCGCTAGGATATAACAAGCTTTATGAGAGTGTTAGTCAAAAAATTGAGTTTATGTTTATTGATTTACTTCCGATGGACCCTCTAGTATACCAAGTTAGTGGTATTCTGATCGGGATTGGTGCCTTTATCGGTATCTGGGGAAGTATGACATCCGTTCGAAAGTTTTTAAAAGTTTAATAGTCTTAACACCAGGTAGAGACACCATGAAAGATCACAAGTCGAAGGTGAGCTTTCTTGTTAGACGCCAACTCGATTTTTTTAGAGGAGGAAACCGGGAATATGAAGCGAAGACTTTTTCTTGTATTTACGATCTTAACCTTAGCAATGGCGAGTTTTTTAACGACGCTTGGATCTGATAATGTTGAAGCGAATTCAACTTTGCAAAAAAAGATTAAATCGATCCAAGAAGAACGCGATGAAAACCAAGCCGAGCTAGAGCAAAAAGAAAGAGAAATTAAAGAAATTGAACAAAAAATGAAGCTGTTAAATGACGAAATTAAAGTAATTGATCATCAAACAGCAACGACTAATCAGCAAATTCGTGAAAAAGATAAGGAAATTGAAAGTACGAAAGAACGCATTGAAGATTTACTTGCTGATATTCAACAGCTAGAAGAGCGTATTGCCGAACGTGACGACTTGTTAAAAAGTCGCGTCCGCTCAATGTACAAAAATGGTGGTTCGGTAAACTATTTAGAGGTAATTCTTGGCTCAAGAAGCTTTGGTGATCTAGTAAATCGAATTTCTGCGTTAAGTACAATTGCGCAACAAGACCGTAATATTTTAGAAGCACATCATCATGATAAGCTTGCTGTTGAGGCGGCTAAATCACAAATGGAAGAGGAACTAATTGCCTTAGAAGGTCAGTTAACGGACCTTGAAGGTTTAAAAGCCAAACTAGATCAACAGCGAAAAGATAAAGATCGCGTGATGGGTCAGTTAAAACAGGAAGAAGGCGCACTTCACGCTGAACTAGGTGAGTTAGAAGAGGCTGACGAAATCCTAGCTGCTCAGGAAAAAGCGATGCAGCAAGAGCTCATTGCATGGCAGGAGCGTCAAAAAAGAATAGAGGAAGAACGAAAGCGTCAACAAGAAGCAGCGGCTCGAAGTGGACAAACCCATGCTGCACCGCCGGTAACAGCAGCTGGAACATTTATGCGACCTACGACTGGAAATATTACGTCTCCATATGGATGGCGTTGGGGAAGTATGCACCATGGGATTGACATCGGCAAAGGTGGCCGATCTGGTGACGTACACGTCGTCGCAGTAGAGGCTGGAACAGTTATTAGATCTTATTATTCCGCTTCCTATGGAAATACAGTAATGATCTCTCACAATGTTGAAGGACAAGTCATCACAACCTTGTATGCACACTTAGAAAATCGTTTTGTTTCCGACGGACAACGTGTGGAAAAAGGACAACTACTAGGATACATGGGGAATACAGGTCGATCTTTTGGACCGCATTTACACTTTGAAGTGCATGAAGGACCTTGGAACGGTGCAAAGTCAAATTCAGTAGACCCACTTCGTTACATTCCGAGATAATATTGTTTGATAATTCTAAATTAGTAGTGTAAAGTTAGTTAAACGAATTTTTACATTCTATATTGGAAAAGCTCGTCATATACTATTGATGATAGAAAGGCATTGCGTCATAAATATTTGATGTAATGCCTTTTCCGTAAAAAACGAGGTGAAACTATGTATAATAATCGCAAGACGGTGGTATTTTTTATTTTCTTAGCTTTCCTATTAGGTGTCGGTGGAACTTACTCTGCGATGACATTGTTTGACTTAAGTGCCCCAAACGTAACCGAAGAAGTAGTAGAGAAAAAGGTAGAAGCCCCTTCAACTCCAGTTACAATGGATGATGTGTTAGAGAAATTTGGAAAAGCCTATCACATCATTTCTGAAAATTATGTTGAAGATGTAGAAGGGCAAAAGCTTTTAGAGGGTGCTATCCAAGGAATGCTAGAAACACTTAATGATCCGTATTCAGTTTATATGGATCAAGCAACAGCCAAGCAGTTTATGGACTCATTAGATTCTCATTTTCAAGGAATTGGTGCTGAGGTTAGTATGACGAACGGTAGGGTGACAATTGTCGCTCCATTCCGTAACTCACCAGCCGAAAAAGCTGGTTTACGTCCGAATGACCAAATTTTAAAAATCGATGGTGAAGGAATTGAAGGTCTTTCATTATATGAGGCAGTCTTAAAAATTCGTGGTGAAAAAGGGACTGTGGTCAATCTAACCATTGAACGTCCTGGTGTCACGGATCCTATTGATTTTGCAGTTACAAGAGATGATATTCCGATTGAAACCATTCGCACATCACTGATTGAACGTGACGGGCAAAAAATTGCTTTAATCGAGATTACCTCTTTTTCTGAAGGAACCGCAAAAGACTTTTCGAACGCCTTAACTGAGTTTGAGAGTCAAGGGATTTCAGGACTAATCATTGATGTTCGTGGAAATCCTGGTGGATATTTACGAAGTGTTCAAGAAATTGGTCATTTACTTGTTCCAGGAGGTAAGCCAATTGTTCAAATTGAAAATCGCAATGGTGACCGTGAACGTTACCTTTCTTCGTTAAAAGAAGACAAGGATTACCCAATCATTACGTTAATTAACAAAGGTAGTGCTTCCGCGTCTGAAATTTTAGCTGCAGCCTTAAAAGAAGCTGGTGGGCATGATGTTGTTGGTGAAACAACGTTCGGGAAAGGAACTGTTCAACAAGCATTGCAAATGGGTGATGGCAGTGAAATTAAGCTGACACTTTATCGTTGGTTAACATCTGCAGGGAATAATATCAACGAGGTTGGGGTAGATCCGACTGTTCCGGTCTTACAGCCAGATTTCTTCTATGCTTCACCAATAAACGTAGAAGAGCCATTAAAATATGACATGATGAACGAGCAAATTAAAAATGCTCAAGTCATGTTAAAAGGTCTAGGGCTTGAACCTGGTCGTGTTGACGGCTATTTCGGAACCCAAACAGAAAAAGCCGTGATCGCCTTTCAACGTACGAATGACCTAGAGGCAACTGGTGAAATTGATGCAAAAACAGCTGAAGCATTACAAAATCGAATTATTGAAGAAGTACGTAAAAAAGAAAACGATCGCCAGCTTAACACGGCAATTGAATTAATTTTACAAAGATAGAGAGAAAGAGGCTGACATTGGTTAGCCTCTTTTTAATTTTAAACACATGCGTTTTTTATTCAGTTCCAATAATCTTCTGAAAAAATAAATGTAATTTTCAGCCAAACTCGGTATAATGTAGGTAAGCATGTTTTCAATTAGGAAGGAGGCTGAAAAGGTGGATTTTTATACAATCGGCATAGAACTATTAAAGGGAATCGGCTTCTTCTTTTTACATCCATTATTTTATTTGCTTTTGTTATTTACATTATTTTTAGGATATAAACGTGTTCAGCGTGAACGCAGTAATTTTCATACTCGAGTTTACGACGTCGTTGACGATCTTCTCATTCCAATATTCCCTAGTTTACTAGCAGGGTTAATCATTTCTAGCTTTGTTATTGGGTTTGGAATTGTTATTCCTATTGGAGTCATGGTGTTGTTTGCACTTGTGCATTTGTTGCTGATGATAACTGGACAAGCTCGCTGGCTTTCACCAGCCTATACTGGAGGGATTACACTCCTTGTCGCACTCGTTCTACCAGAATTTACTACAGGGTTTGCACTGATCGATCGATGGATTACCGAAATTCATTCGGTTCAATTAGCTGTGCTTGCATTATTAGTAAGTTTGCTACTAATTACAGAAGGGTTTTTGCTTTTAAAAAATGGAGCAAAGCAAACATCACCGAGATTGTTAAAGAGTAAGCGTGGGAAAACAATCGGTGCGCACGAAGCACAAAGAATGTGGATCCTGCCTGTTTTCTTTTTGTTGCCAGCAGGACCAATTGTAACGACAGATTACTGGCCATTACTACCTTTAGACGTTTCACAGTTAGGTTTAATTGCGATCCCGTTTGCTATCGGGTTTCAGCAAGTGATTCGCAGTACGCTCCCCGTTCATGCTATTATAAACAATGGTAAAAGAGTTTTACTTGTCGGGTTTATCGTGCTTGCTTTAAGTGTTGTAAGCTTATATGTTTCAATTTTTATTCCAGTGGTTGCCGTCGTGGCGATTATCGGTAGGGAAATTGTCGCTACTCTATTAAAGCTCCGCGAAGACAAAGAGATAAATGCATATACTCAAAGAGAAAATGGGTTAGTCATTTTAGGGGTCATTCCTCGTTCGCCTGCTGAGAAGATGAAGGTACATATTGGCGAAGTTGTGACAAAAGTCAATGGCATCCGAGTAACCTCAGCACAACAATTCTACGAGGCATTACAGCATAACTCTGCCTTTTGCAAACTAGAAATCATTGATAGCCAAGGTGAAATTCGTTTTGCCCAAACGGCTTTATATGATGGTGAACACCATCAGATTGGCTTACTCTTCGTTACACAGGAGCAGCCACTTCATGAAAAAGTAATTTAGGTGTCGTCACACCAGAAATCAAGTTGGAAGGAGCATGATTACAGAAATGCTCGATATACTTTTAGCGCTCGTTCTCCCATTCATCATGATGCTATTTTTTACGAGAGTGTCTTATAGTAAAGTTGGAGCGCTTGCGGTAACACTTATGGTTGTTATATTTGGGTTCAATGGGCTAGGGCAATCGATTCCCGTCATCGTTGCTGGAGCTATCTCGATAGTAGGGGGCTATCTAGTCTCCCTCCGTATTCAGAAGAAAAACCGCGGGGTCTAGGGAATAAGTATAGACATTGAGTAGATGGTCGAGAGTGTTTGACTAGATACTTGATGTCTTTTTTGATGAAGGCTGGAAATTAAAGTAGGCGGGTTTTAGGGTTTGAAGGTTGCCCAATGGGTCGTGTTGGGGGATATTCGGCAGGTTTCGCGGCCACCAGTTCCGTTATTTTCACAAAAAGTGCTGTTTTTGAAATTTTGCGGACACAGATGCACTTATTTCATGATTTTTAGGCACTTTTGCCCGAAAAATAGCTAAATAGCGGAACGTATGGCCGCGAAATTTTAAAAAGGCCGATTTTACTTGAAATAGCGGAACGTATGGCCGTGAAAATTTAAAACTGCCAAACACCTCAAGGTAGTAGCCCTCGTGGCCACAAAAATGTTAACAGTGTGTAGAGTCCCAAATTAAAAACGAAACTGATGTAATAATTAAGACGTTTGTTTGCGATCCACCATCTGAGGCGGCTCCTCCATCCAGCCGTTTTTAATCATAATCTTTGCACCTTTATGGGCATATTCAAAAATATCTTTCATAAAAATAGCCATTTTTGCAGGTAAATCATTTCGCAAACTAAATGCCGTTCCAAGTGAATTACTTCCCATAGAAAAACTACAAAAGATACTTGTACAATACATCATTAACTTATCAGAGAAGGGAGCTACTGTTGATCGAGTAGCATTTCCGCCTGGCGTTTGTGGAATTGATAAGTGTTCTTCAAGCATAACTTCACTTAATTCCTTTACAATCCCTTTGGCAAGTTCTGCCCCCTCAAAAAAATAATTTCTGACTTCAACATCATTAGCACATTGAGCAAAACCTAAAATCATTTGTAATCCTGTAATATTTGACTCAATTGCTTTATATAGGTGAGAAACCTCAACCGTATTAAGTGTTCTTTTTTCGCTAAATGGATTTAGAGCTATCCCGCCTAAATAACTATTATCCTTTGCAAACTCTACTGAAGTTGGCATTGAAACGAAAGGAGACCTTACGAGCATCCCCTTTTCAAGCAAATACTGTGAGGAAATCCGAAAATACTTTTGAGTAAGAGCTGTCAGATCTTCGAAAAGTACATTGATATCTTCACGGTATGTCATCGTTAAATTCAGTGAATGAAGCCCCATACTAATTTGTTTTATTAATCGAACAAACATGATGTCAAAACCATTATCATATAGCTTTGGAGCATCTATGTTTACATCCTGTGCAGAATATCCCACTGGTATGACAGCACCTTCCTGTTCATAAATCTCAATTATTTTACCAAGGTAAATCTGAAGTTCCTCGTACAAATTTGTCATAATCTCCTTGGCTTGTTCGTCATCAGCTTGTTCTATAAAATACTCTAACATTCGTAAAATCATAGTTTTTTCTTGATATGTAAGCCATAACGTACCGAGTTCTGATGATGTGATTGCTGGATTTTCAGGCATAAACGTCCTCCTAATATATCTTTGATTTAACCCTTCATTAGGATAAACATTTATTGGGAAACCATGTATGTAAGTATTTTTGCTGGAGATAAGTGGTCTTCCTAGGTGTCAACAAATGGTAATTAATAAGTCGGGCGATTTTTGTCGAAAATTGTAACATTATTCGCATGCATTGCCGATATAATAAGTATCTCATTGTAAAGGAGTCACATCATGAATATCTACAAGAATTTAAGCATCAAGTGGAAGTTATCATTCATTTTCACTATTATTATCGGAATATTCTTACTTGGTTTCTTTTATGTATTAAAGCAATTTAGTTCGATCGAGCAAGATGTAAACAGTCTAAATAATACTAGTGAGAGCGCAATTATTGTATCTCAAATTGGTTCGGAATTTAGATCAAAATACATTCAAGTGACTGACTTTATTATTAATGGGACTTATCGCGAAGAGGTTTATCAAGACAGAGACCGTCAATTGGTTGAGAATTTAAAGAGCATTGAAGGTAACATGACTACTGATGAAATGAAAACCTTGTATCAACAGATTGTGGAAAACAATCATACTTTTAATCAGTTAGTTAATGAAATTGTTCAGAAGAATAATCAGAATGTCTTACCTCAACTTATAGAATTACGAAGAGGCAACAATGATTTATTAATGCAGTTAGTTGATCTAAAGAGAGAAGATGCTAGAATTGCCGAAGCAACCGTAGCAAACAGCATTTTTTCATCGAGAATTGGCTCTATTTTTGCTATTTTGACGGCATTAATAATTGGCCTAATATCTGTTTTATTATTTAGTCGATCGATCATCTCTAAGCTTAATCGTATAACTGATACGGCAATAGAAATCAGTAATGGCAATCTTCAAACAGAGGATATAGCGATTGATTCCAAAGATGAGTTTGGCAACCTTAGCAAGGCAGTAAATGAAATGAAGAACGGATTACAAAGTATTATCGCAAACATTTCTGCTTCAGCTGAGCACGTTGCGTCTGCTTCTGAGGAGCTCAGCGCTAGTGCCGAAGAAACTAGTAGGGCAACTGAAGAAATAAGTAAATCAATTCAAGAAATTGCGATGGGGTCTGATAACCAAGTAGAAAGTTCTGATAAGGCAACTGTCGCTGGAAACGAGATCAATGAAGGTATTCAGTTAATCTCTACTAAAATGACTGGTGTTAACAAAGCTTCAGGTGATACGACTACTCTTTCAAAGTCTGGTTTCGAAGTTATTGAAAAAGCGATTGATCAAATGGAGGAAATTAACACTAGTACACAAGAATCCTCTGATTTAATTCATCAGTTAGGAGATAAATCAAAGGAAATTGGTAACATCATTTCTTTAATTACAGGCGTTGCAGAACAAACCAACCTTTTAGCTTTAAATGCAGCGATAGAAGCTGCAAGAGCTGGTGAGCACGGACGTGGTTTTGCTGTCGTTGCTGATGAAGTAAGAAAGTTGGCCGAACAAACTACATCTTCTTCAGCTGAAATTAAGAGTTTAGTTGATGAAATTCAAGCTGGAATTGATAAATCCGTTACTTCTATTGGTGGCGTGCAATCTTCGGTAAACGGAGGACTCGGTTTTGTAAAAGAGGCTGGAAATTCATTCACACAAATTGCCACTAGTGTAGAAGATGTGTCTCTTCAAATTAATGAAGTCTCAATTGCTTTAACTACTATTACAGAAAGAACAGCAAAGATGTTAGCCGATATTCATGATACAAACCAGATTGCCAAAGAAGCTTCTGAGTATTCTCAAAATGTTGCAGCCTCTAGTGAGCAGCAATCCGCGACAATGGAGCAGATTACAACCTCTGCGTCTAGCTTATCTAAAATGGCAGAAGAACTTCAACTATTAGTTGAGAGATTTAAATATTAAAAATTGATTAGCAGGACAGTTCAACGGCTTCTTCGGAAGACATGAACTGTCCTTTTGTTTTAGTAAGAGAACCGTTAGTAACTTGCCGGTTGGGGCTGCGTGACTCATGGCAAGTTTCGCGGCCACCTGTTCCGTTATTTTCACTAAAAATGCTATTTTTGAAATTTAGCGGACACAGATGCACTTATTTCATGATTTTTAGGCTCTTTTTCCCGAAAAATATCTAAATAGCGGAACGTATGGCCGCGAAATTTTAAAAAGGCCGATTTTACTTGAAATAGCGGAACGTATGTCCGGTAAATCTGAAAAAGTGCCGACTTTTCTCAACGAAGTAGCAATCCCCTTACCGAAGTACGAACTATTTTCTCAAAGCAGCCCCGCTCGCCACGAAAACCTCAGCACTCCATGGCTAAATGAAAACTCCAATGCCACCCCAAAACACAAAAAAGATAGTCGCCTAAGCGACTATCCTTCAAACTTATCCTAACATTTAACCTCACAATTTCTCTTTGTATACCAGTTCCAGCATACCCATAGACTAATAACATAATATCCGATAAAAATATACAGTGCTAAATCTGCTGCACCGGTTGTATCAATAGACCAACCGAAGATTTTTGGAATGAAAAATGCTCCATATGCTGCAAACGCTGCGATTAAACCTAACACTGGTGCGACTGCTTTTTCATTAAAGATATAAGGAACCATTCTAAATGTTGAACCATTGGCAATTCCTGTTGCGGCAAATAAAATTAAGAACATAATCAGGAACCCAGTGAAGTTATTTGCTTGTAAGAAGAACACGACACCGCTTGTAGCAATAATCATAGTAATGATTACCCAGAAAGTAACCTTTGCCCCACTGTTTACTTTATCAGACAACCAACCGCCAAACGGACGAATGGCTGCTCCGACGAATGGTCCTAAGAAGGCAAATGATGCTGCATTAATCTCAGGGAACTCAGAACGGATTAATAATGGAAATGCTGCTGCAAATCCAATGAATGATCCAAAGCACATAATATATAACCATGCCATTACCCATGTGTGCTTAAGCTTTAATACTGAGAGCTGTGCTCCAATACTTTGTTTTACCACTGGTGGCTCATCCATGAAAAATAATACTAAGAAAAACGCGACAATAATTGGTACTACCCAGATAAACGCTGCATTTTGGATGTAGACTTCAGTTCCATCAGGCATGATTTGTGCTCCACCTGTTAGGGCGCCGATAAAACCAACTCCAATAATAATTGGTGTTACAAATTGTACGACAGATACGCCAAGGTTTCCGATCCCTACGTTAATCCCGTTTGCGGTTCCTTTGTTTTTCTTCGGGAAAAATGGATTAAGAGTTGCTGTAGATGAAGCAAGGTTTCCTCCACCCAAACCACATAGTGCTGCGAGTAACACCATCATCGAATATGGTGTTTCTGGATTTTGAACTGCAAACCCAATCCCGATTGCTGGAATTAGTAACACAGCAGTTGTTAATAAAGTTGTCTTCTTACCTCCTAAAATACTAGGTAAAAATGTATAAACCAATCGAAGTGTTGCTCCAGTTAATCCAGGTAAAGCAGCTAGTGTGAACAATTCACCTTTAGTAAAATTAAAACCGACATCATTTAACCGTACTGCTGTCACTGACCAAAGCTGCCATACACAAAATGCTAGAATAAGTGCAAATACAGAAATTCCTAGATTTTTATTGGCAATTTTCTTACCTTCCTTATCCCAGAACTGTTCGTTTTCTGGTGTCCAATTCAATAATTTTGCCATTTGTCATTCCTCCGCTAAAATAGTATCTAAAATAGTTTTTTATATAAACAATTGATCAATATTGTTTACTACGTCCTTAGTGTAGCATGCCCCCTTTTTGTCGAATGTGTTTTTTCTCACAGGAGGAATATATGTTCGCAAAAGATGTTTGAATATGATATGCTTGTGATATAATGAAAAAAGCGGATTATATAAGACTTTTCACTAATACTAACCTAACTACATAGAAATTCGTTCACTAAAATTTCAAAAATGGAGGGGTCGACTTTGGAGCAATTTCAGCTTGTTTCAAAATATGAGCCACAAGGTGATCAGCCCAATGCAATAAGTGAATTAGTCCAGGGCATCAAAGATGGTAAGCAAATGCAAACCCTACTTGGTGCGACCGGAACTGGTAAAACATTTACGATTTCAAATGTCATTAAAGAAGTGAATAAACCAACCCTTGTCATTGCTCATAACAAAACCCTAGCAGGACAGCTATACAGTGAGTTTAAACAGTTTTTCCCGGAGAATGCGGTAGAATACTTCGTCTCTTATTATGACTACTATCAACCAGAGGCTTACATCGCTCACTCTGATACGTATATCGAAAAAGATGCCAGTATTAACGATGAAATAGACAAGCTACGTCACTCTGCCACTAGTTCTTTATTTGAGCGACAGGATGTTATTATCATCGCTAGTGTTTCGTGTATTTACGGTTTAGGGTCACCAGAAGAATATCGTGATCTCGTCGTATCCTTGCGTACTGGTATGGAAAAAGATCGAAATCAACTTTTACGTGATTTAGTAGATATTCAATACGATCGCAATGACATCAATTTTACGCGCGGTACATTCCGTGTTCGCGGAGATGTCGTGGAGATTTTTCCTGCCTCCAAAGATGAGCATTGTATTCGTGTCGAGTTTTTTGGTGATGAAATTGATCGTATGACTGAAGTTGATGCTCTAACAGGTGAAATATTAGGTGAGCGTAATCATATTGCCATTTTCCCTGCATCCCACTTCGTTACTCGTGAAGAGAAACTGAAGAAAGCCGTCGTTCAAATAGAAGCAGAATTAGAAGAACGTTTGAAAGAACTCAATGAAAATGGCAAGTTGCTAGAAGCACAACGTCTTGAACAACGGACTCGCTATGATATCGAAATGATGATGGAAATGGGTTACTGTAACGGGATTGAGAACTATTCTAGACATTTAACACTTCGAGAACCTGGTGCAACGCCATATACGTTACTAGACTTCTTCCCGGAAGATTTCCTCATCGTTGTCGATGAGTCCCACGTAACGCTGCCTCAGATACGGGGTATGTTTAACGGTGACCAAGCCAGGAAACAAGTGTTAGTTGATCATGGTTTCCGTCTGCCTTCTGCAAAAGACAACCGTCCATTACGTTTTGAAGAATTTGAGAAAAAAATGAAACAAGCGATTTTTGTCTCAGCCACACCAGGACCTTATGAATTAGAGCACACGCCGAAAATGGTTGAGCAAATTATCCGTCCGACTGGATTAATTGATCCAAAGATAGATATCCGACCTATAAAGGGACAAATCGATGACTTAATTGGTGAAATTCGCGATCGCTCCGAAAAAAATGAGCGAGTTCTCGTTACGACGTTAACGAAAAAAATGTCTGAGGATCTCACAGACTACTTAAAAGAACTAGGAATTAAAGTTCGATACCTACACTCGGAGATCAAAACGTTAGAGAGAATTGAGATCATTCGCCAATTACGTTTGGGTACCTTTGACGTTCTTGTTGGGATTAATCTTCTTCGTGAAGGATTAGATATCCCAGAGGTTTCGTTGGTGGCGATATTAGATGCGGACAAAGAAGGATTCTTACGTTCGGAACGTTCGTTGATCCAAACGATTGGTCGTGCGGCTCGTAATGCCTCGGGTCATGTCATTATGTATGCGGATAAAATGACAAATTCGATGGAGATTGCCATCAATGAAACCAATCGCCGTCGTTCGATTCAAGAAGAATATAATCGATTGCATGGAATTGTGCCGACAACGATTCAAAAGGCAATTCCAGATCTTATTAAAGCAACAATGGCTGCTGAGACTGACGAGGAGTACACAGCAGCACCAATTACGAAGCTAAGCAAAAAAGAGCGAGCAGCTGTGATTGAACGTATGGAAGTCGAAATGAAAGAGGCTGCTAAAGCGTTAAACTTTGAACGGGCAGCTGAACTTCGTGATTTAATAATTGAGTTAAAAGCGGAAGGGTGACATAGGTAAATGGCGTTAGAAAATATTGTTGTAAAAGGGGCTAGGTCTCACAACTTAAAAAATATTGATGTGACAATTCCCCGTGACAAGTTAGTTGTGTTAACAGGCTTGTCTGGTTCAGGTAAATCATCTTTAGCTTTTGACACCATTTATGCAGAAGGACAAAGGCGTTACGTTGAATCGCTCTCAGCATATGCCCGTCAATTTTTAGGACAAATGGATAAGCCTGACGTAGATGCAATTGAGGGTCTGTCACCGGCAATTTCCATTGATCAAAAAACAACGAGTCGTAACCCGCGGTCAACTGTTGGAACGGTTACAGAAATTTATGATTACTTGCGTCTACTATATGCTCGCATTGGGCGACCGGTTTGTCCAAAGCATGGGATTGAGATTTCTTCGCAAACGATTCAGCAAATGGTCGACCAAATTATGTCTTTTCCAGAACGAACAAAAATGCAGATCCTTGCGCCAATTGTTTCAGGTCGTAAAGGCGAGCATGTCAAAACGTTTGAGGATATTAAAAAACAAGGCTTTGTTCGTGTTCGGGTCAACGGTGAAATGCGCGAAGTAGCTGATGAAATTCAATTAGATAAGAATAAAAAGCATAATATCGAAATTGTCATCGATCGGATTGTTGTCAAAGAGGGGATTGAAACTCGCCTTGCTGACTCGCTGGAAACGGCATTAAACTTAGCGGATGGTCGTGTAATTATTGATGTTATCGATCATGAAGAACTGTTGTTTAGTCAGCATCATGCTTGCCCCCAATGTGGCTTTTCGATTGGTGAGCTAGAGCCACGCATGTTTTCGTTTAACAGCCCGTTCGGTGCTTGTCCTACTTGTGATGGGTTAGGAACGAAGCTAGAAGTCGATTTAGAACTGGTTATCCCAGATTGGACGCGTTCTTTGCGAGATGGAGCGATTGTTGCTTGGGAACCAACGAGTTCACAGTACTACCCACAATTATTGACAAGTGTTTGTGACCATTACGGTATTGATATGGATGTGCCAATTGAGCAAATCCCCAAAAGTCAACTTGAAAAAGTGTTAGCTGGCAGTAATGGCGAGAAGATTTATTTTCGTTATGAAAATGAGTTCGGGCATGTTCGTGAAAATGAGATTGAATTTGAAGGTGTCTTATACAATCTTGCGCGCCGTTACAAGGAGACAAGCTCAGATTACATTCGTGAACAAATGGAGGGCTACATGGCCCAAAAGCCGTGCCCAACTTGTAAGGGAAATCGTCTTAAAAAAGAAAGTTTAGCAGTCTTGATTAACGGAAGACACATTAGTGAGATTACCGCTTTGTCTGTTCAAGATGCTCAACAGGCATTTGCCTCTCTTGAGTTAACTGAAAAAGAACAGGCGATAGCGCGCTTAATTTTACGCGAAATTAATGAACGGATAGGCTTCTTGATCAATGTCGGCTTAGATTACTTGTCACTTTCTCGAGCAGCTGGAACATTGTCTGGTGGCGAAGCGCAACGAATTCGACTTGCTACGCAAATTGGTTCTTCTTTGATGGGGGTACTGTATATTTTAGACGAGCCATCAATTGGACTACATCAACGCGACAACAACCGTTTGATTGCGACGTTGGAGCATATGCGTAATCTAGGAAATACACTAATTGTCGTTGAGCATGACGAAGATACGATGATGGCTGCCGATTACATTATTGATATTGGACCAGGAGCAGGTGTTCACGGCGGCATGATCACCGCAGAAGGTACGCCAGCTGAAATTATGGAAAACCCTAATTCACTAACAGGTCAATATCTTTCTGGGAAAAAGTTTATTGCTTTACCTGCAGAGCGCAGGAAACCAGATGGGCGCTTCATTGAAATTAAAGGAGCGACAGAGAATAACCTGAAAAATGTTTCGGTGAAAGTACCACTGGGTGTGTTTGTCGCGGTTACTGGTGTTTCTGGATCAGGAAAGAGTACATTGGTTAATGAGATATTGTATCGGTCAATTGCTCAACATCTTTACAAAACAAAAGAAAAGCCTGGAAAGCATAAGGCAATTCTTGGTTTAGACCATATTGACAAGGTGATCGATATTGATCAATCACCAATTGGACGAACACCGCGATCAAATCCTGCGACTTATACAGGAGTGTTTGATGATATTCGTGATGTGTTTGCGATGACGAATGAAGCCAAAGTCCGTGGCTATAAAAAAGGTCGTTTCTCTTTTAATGTCAAGGGTGGCCGCTGTGAAGCTTGTCGTGGTGACGGTATTATAAAAATTGAAATGCACTTTTTACCTGATGTCTACGTTCCTTGTGAAGTTTGTCATGGGAAACGCTACAACCGTGAAACACTAGATATTACGTATAAGGGGAAGACCATTTCTGAAATCCTTGATATGACGGTTGAGGAGGGTGTTGAATTTTTCACGAACTTCCCGAAAATCAAACGAAAAATTCAAACACTCTTTGATGTTGGGTTGGGCTATATGAAATTAGGGCAACCGGCAACAACTTTATCAGGTGGGGAAGCCCAACGCGTTAAGCTAGCCGCAGAGTTACACCGACGCTCTACAGGGAAAACGATTTATATTCTTGATGAACCAACGACAGGTCTTCATGTTGATGACATTGACCGTCTTTTAAAAGTGTTGCAACGCTTGGTTGAGCAAGGGGATACAGTTCTCGTCATCGAGCATAATCTTGATGTTATTAAAACGGTTGATCATATTATTGACCTTGGTCCTGAAGGTGGCGATAAAGGCGGTACAATTATTGCAACAGGCACTCCAGAGGCTGTTGCCGCAACTCCAGAATCTTACACTGGACAATATTTAAAACCAATCCTTGAACGTGACCGTGAACGGATGGAAGATCGCCTGAAGGCATTGTCTCGGTAAATGCACATTAAAAAGTCTAACAAATTACCATTAATTTGTTAGGCTTTTTTTGAGTTAGTAATATTAAGGCAACTTACCATGTGTAGTATAATAAGGATTACATAAGTTACAACGTTAAAAAAGAGTAGAGATATGATTTGGACAATGTTAATACTATAAATAAATAGAATTTGATTAAATATGACAAACCACTAGTAAGCTTGTATCAAGACATCTAAATAAAAATAGAGGAGACTTTAATGAATTTAGGAGCAAAGGTAACACAAAAACAACTTATGGAATTGTTATTAAATGTGGCTGTTATACGTCCTGTTTTTATTTGGGGTGCACCGGGGATTGGAAAATCCTCTCTTGTAGAGGAGTTTTCACGCCAAGTAGGACTTCCGTGCGTTTCTTTGTTGGGAAGTCAGCTTGCACCAGAGGATATCATGGGTGTGCCACAAATTATAGAAGGGAAAACAAGATTTTGTCCACCGAATTTAATTGCTAGGGACGAACCATACTGTTTATTTTTAGATGAATTAAATGCTTGCTCACATGAAGTCCAAAAGTCATTTTATAGCCTAATCCACGACCGAAGAGTAGGGGAGTATCATCTTCCGGAAGGCTCGATTGTGATAGGGGCTGGAAACCGGGCACAAGACAGCGCGATTGTAAAAACGATGAGTTCGGCTCTAATCAACCGTATGTTTCATACCCAACTTCATGTGTCGCATAAAGATTGGATGGAATGGGCAAATGGTTTTGGTATTCATCCCTTTGTGATTGAGTACTTGCAAATACGTCCGGATCAATTGTGGACTGAACCACCAAAGCATGAAGAACCATTTTCAACTCCCCGTAGCTGGCATATGTTAAGTGATACACTCTATGAGTACGGGGAAGAAAATCTATCAAATGAACTTGTAGGAATTTTGGCATCAGGATGTATCTCTCCTCAGCATGCATCCCAATTCCGTACATTTCACAAGCAAATTCATACAAAATATCATTTAAATAAGATCTTAAATGGGGACATGAAGTTCCCAAGTGAGCCGGAAAACCGTGATGTATTATACTTTTTATCGCAAAGTTTCCGTGCACAAATGATAAAAGAACTCCCTGCAGAAAAAGAAGCAGTAAATCCATCACAACGGCAGTTTGCTCATCAAGCCAAATCTCTCATTAAAGATTTAGCATCTATCAGCCACGAAATGGCTCAATTAGTGGTATCAAGTTCTGAAAAAGAAAAGGGCCTTCCTGATTGGTTTATGACAGAGATCATCCGAGACTTACCAAGACTTGTTCAACGAAAGGAAAAGTAGGATGGCTAAGAAAGGGCAATCAATTGATTTAGCGACGAAACATTTTCAAGAGGGATATCATTTAATTGAAAACCACCCGATGTTTTCTCCCTTAGTTAGTCATGCTTCAATTAATCGGCAAGAAGGAAATTTATGTCCTGATGAAGGATTTGCGGTTGTCACCAAAGGTGGGACTATTCACGTACACCCCAAAAAAAGAGCTACCCCGGAAGAGTGGCTATACATTTTAGCTCACTGTCTTTTACATTTAGGCTTTGAACATTTCAAGGAGAAAGACAATCCTCCCCTTTGGAACATGACTTGCGATGTGTTTGTGGCAAAATTTCTCTACGATATGAAATTAGGCAAAATTCCAGGCGGTTACCAACCTCCAACGGATTTCACTTCTCGGGATGAGGAAGCGCTGTATCGACAATTAGTTGAAAACGATGATATTCGCTATACAGGTTGGAGTGTAGCGGGATCAAAGCAATCAGATATGATTTTTCAAGACGATGGATTTCGGTGGTATGGAAAAATAAATTGGGGTGATTTACTCGGTCGTGGTATTGTACAAGCAGTGTCAAGTGCCATTGATGTAGCTAGTGGACATACTACTAGTTTAGGAGCAGGCGGTAAAAGCGAGCTGACAGATGCACAAAAAGCGAAAAATTGGTTTTTGGATAGTTATCCACTTCTAGGGTCTCTGGCTGCCGACTTTGCTCTAATCGAAGACTCCATTCTTTGTAAAAGGTTGGACATTTCCATCGCTGCGATTGACGTTATTCATAAAGAAATCTATGTTAATCCAGCAGCAGGTCTTTCATATGAAGAATGTAAATTCGTCTTAGCCCATGAGTATTTGCATGCAGGGCTTTGTCATCATGAAAGAAGACAGGGAAGAGACCACTATTTTTGGAATGTCGCTTGTGATTATGTGATTAATGATTGGTTAATCGAAATGGGGATTGGTGAGTTTCCAAAAGTCGGCGGATTAATAGATCCTGAATTAAAGGGGCTCAATGCCGAAAGCATTTATGACCGGATCGTGACAGATATAAGAACCTACCGAAAGTTGTATACGTTTCGGGGGATTGGTGGTAGTGACATTATCGATGATGGGAATCGATCATTTTGGGATGCTCGAAACGGGATTACGTTAGAAGAGTTTTATAAAAGTTGTTTATCTCAAGGACTAACCTATCATCAGGATCAAAAAAGAGGCTTATTACCAGCAGGTTTAATAGAAGAAATAAAGGCCCTTGCTATGCCGCCAATTAAATGGGATGTGGAGCTTGCCAAATGGTTTGACCATCATTTTCACCCAGTCGATAAAAGAAGAACATATGCAAGGCTCTCTAGAAGACAATCGAGTACACCTACCATTCCACGCCCGAGTTATGTAGATGTTGGTGGTGATGAGTATGGTAGAACATTCGGAGTTGTGCTAGATACATCTGGTTCTATGGATAAAAAACTCCTCGCCAAAGCCCTTGGAAGTATTGCGAGCTTCAGTGAGTCTAGGGATGTTCCTGCAGTACGAGTGGTGTTTTGCGATGCCGTAGCTTATGATGCAGGCTACCTACTTACCAGTGATATTGCTGAGAGAGTACAAGTGAAAGGAAGAGGTGGAACACTACTTCAACCAGGCATTCAATTGCTTGAAAATGCTCCTGATTTTCCAAAAGATGCGCCGATATTAATCATAACAGACGGAGAATGTGATCGCTTATTGGTAAAGAGGAAGCATGCGTATATCATCCCAAAAGGAAAGCATCTCCCTTTTCTCCCAAAAGGGGATGTGTTTCGAATAGATTAACTATGCTCAAGGGCCCCCCTGAAGAGGTAAAGCAACTCCTGAGTCATACACTGAAAAATATTTAAAACCAATCCTTGAACGTGACCTACAACAAATGGAAGAACGTATTCATGCCATTCAAAACTAAACTTGAGAGAATTCTTTTCTCAAGTTTTTTTCCGTCGCGAGACCGATGTTTCTTTTTGTGAAGAAGCATAAAATGATGGTAGTATATGAAACTTTTTTTACCGGCCATCGTAAGTAAAGGTAAGAATACATTGAGGAGGTTTTATAGATGCAAGAAGAACGTAAAATCGTTTTAAAAATGATCGAAGACGGAAAAATTACGGCAGAAGAAGGAATTGAGTTACTTAAACAATTAGGGCAAACTGAAAAGCAAGAGTCAGAACCAAAGGGCTATCTTTCAAATGATGTTGACTGGGAAAACGGACGTGATTATCGAGGAAAATACAGTCAGCCGTCGTTTACCAATCGCTTTACTGATTTTGTTGAGCAGGCAATCCAAAAGATTAAAGAGTTTGACTTAGATTTGAATTTTGGCAATTCAGTTGATGTAGATCATATTTTCCACCACCATGCGAGTACTATTAACAAAGTTGATATTGCGATTGAGAATGGTAGTGTTCAGTTTGTGCCATGGGATGAAAGTGATGTGCGCGTTGAATGTAAGGTAAAGGTATATCGTGAAAAAGAAGTTGAAGCAGCGCGAAAGCATTTTTTAGATGAAGTATCATTTCACGTGGTTGACGACAAGCTTCGCTTTAAGTCTCGTGAAAAGTCATTAAAGATCAATGCAACTTTCTACATTCCTCGTCAAAGTTTCGAAGAAGTGAAACTGTACACGTTTAATGGACATATTAATGGGGAAACAATTGAAGCGAAGGAACTAGAAGCTAAAACAGTCAATGGTCGAATTACGTTTGATAAGGTAACCGGTCAGAAGCTTGCTCTTGAAACGGTGAACGGGGCCATCAATGTTCTGAAAGTAGACGCGGAGAAGGTAGAAGCTAAGACCGTTCACGGTACAGTGAATCTAGCTGTTACAGGTGGCGAAGTAGATGTGGAAACTTTAAATGGTACTATTAAGTATAAACTTACAGAAAAAGTTAGAGGCAAAGCGTACTTAAAGACAACAACCGGTAGTATTGAAATGACAATTCCAGCCGATATGAAAACAGAAGGTGAATTCAAAACAGTGGTTGGGGGCTTTACTTGTGACTTGCCGCAGCTTGAAGTTTTAGATGAGAAAAAAGATATTGTCAATAAATATGTGACCTTTGTTTCCAACAAAGGAGTTGAACCAGTATTCTACGTTGAAGCTGAAGCGAGAACTGGCTCTATCACCATTCAAAACCAATAAATAGTAAGGGGATAGATGAAAGTGAAAAGGTTATATCGGACACAACACGACCGAAAACTAGCAGGAGTTTGTGGAGGCTTAGGAAAGTATTTAAATATCGATCCGACTGTTGTGAGGATCATCTTTATTGTGCTAATCATTCCGACTGCATTTTTTACAATGCCAATTGCCTACCTTATTGGAACGTTTCTTATTCCTAACGAACAGGATGTTATCTAATGGTGCGTTGGCTAATCCATCTTTTAGTTAATAGTGTGGTATTGGTGGTTGTGGCTGGATATTTTACAGGCTTCTATTTAGAAAGTGTTTCGGCTGCGATTATCGCTAGTGTTTTGTTGTCCATCATTAATTTTATTGTGAAACCTATTTTAGTTATATTAACATTACCAGTAACGATGCTTACGTTTGGATTTTTCTTATTCGTCATTAATGCCATTACGCTTATGATAACCGCAGGTCTTATGGGGGACGCATTTCAAATTTCCGGTTTTGGCATGGCGATTTTAGCATCGATTATTATCAGTCTATTAAATATGCTCATTAACAACTTTGTTGTGAAACCAATGCAAAAAAAATAAACGGCAAGAAGAACCAATCATACTTAAATTGGTTCTTCTTCGCTGTTTGAACATGGCCATTGTTCATACTATAATGAAGAAAACCCTGTTTGGGAGGTTGCACTATGGCTAAACATAGGATTTATACGACGAGTTTTGCAAGTGTCTATCCACATTATGTTGCGAAGGCGGAGAAAAAAGGACGTACGAAAACAGAAGTAGATGAAATCATTCGTTGGTTGACTGGGTATAGTCAGGAAGAATTAGACATGCAGTTGGAAAAACAAACAGACTTTGAGACTTTCTTTGCAGAAGCTCCGCATATAAATCCTTCGCGGGCTTTGATTAAAGGTGTGGTTTGTGGTGTCCGAGTGGAAGATATCGAAGAACCAACTATGCAGGAAATACGTTATTTGGACAAGCTAATCGATGAGTTAGCAAAAGGAAAAGCGTTAGAGAAAATCTTCCGCAAATAACCTCGCTGACAAACATTAGCAGAAGGAAGTGCAGTTTGGCGAAGACTAGCGGGCACAAATAATGTTTATAAGACGCTACCATTACAAAACGGACAGTAAGAAAGGCACGAGGAATCATCTTCGCGCCTTTTTTGCCCTTTTTTAGGTATTAGAGTCTAGAGTTAGCAGGAAATCACTGTTTCACAAAATCTATGAATGCCTTCTTTCAAAGCATCTTCTGAACAAAGGGCAAAAGATAGCTTTACGTAGCCTTCATTCGGTTTTCCGTAGACTCCTGAAGGTGAAATTAAGACGCCGTTCTTTAAGCATCTTTCAAAAAGCTGTTTGTCGTTGATAGGTTTGTTTAGTTTGCACCACAACTCATGTCCGCCCTGCGGAAGTGCAAAGGAAAAGAGTGAATTTGAATGATTGCTTGTTAATATGTCTACGATTATTTTTGAGCGTTTATATAACTTTTCTTTTAGATCTTTCATCCGTTCATTCCATAATCCGCTTTCTAAGTATTGAATCGCCATTGCTAGATTTATGTTTTGTGGTTGAAGTCTTTGTTGGAAGGTAGAGTCACGGATGATATCAACGATCATTTGTGGAGCTAGGATCCACCCGATTTCGCATAAGGTGTAAAATGATAGGTCACTATGGTCGGCAATATGGATGACACTTTGATTTTCTTTATCCATGGAAAACAATGTTGGTGGTAATTTGGTACTGTTTGGAAAAGAAAGGTTTCGAAATGCTTCGTATTCTACAATGCCGATTTCTAACTCTTTACATATCTCTAGGATTCTTTTTTTCTTTTGCTCACAAAGAACGACCGTTGTAGGTGATTGATAAGTAGGATTTACAAAAATCATTTTTATGCGATGCCGCTTATATAATTGATAGATTTGTTCTGGATTTATCCCGTCTTTTTCCATATCAAGCTTGACTGTTCGAACCCCTTTTGAGGCGAAAATGTTGGTAGAAGCAAGCCAGGAAGGGTACTCGATGGCTACAGTGTCTCCCTCATTTAACAGGCAGCTGACTACTAAGTTTATCGATTTGTGAATTCCGGCACTAGGTATTATTTGATTTTTGTGTACCTGAATCCCACAATGTTTTTCTAAGTGAGTTAAAAGCACTTCCTTAAAGTGTTCGTCGTAATCTTTGTTATGTTTAAATGTATTTGTGAGCTCTTGCAAAATGGTTTTGTAAATCTGCTCAGGTACTAAATCATCAGGACTAACTAATCCATCAGAAAGGTTTATGATATTTGGATTAGAAAGGTTTTCCTTATATCTAAGGAGGAGAGGGTTACTAGGTGTAAAATTTCTAGATTTGATTTTACTCCAAGTAAATAAATCTTTTAAGGAAGCTCCCCACATATCGTCTTTCACAATGGTTCCTTTTCTAGGAATGGATTCAATTAATCCGATAGAATGTAAATGATGATACGCACTTTTGATGGTCGATCTATCTACATGTAAGCGAGCGGCTAACTCCCGGTTCGTTGGTAGGTAAGTGCCAGGCAATATAGACCCACTGGTAATTAACTCTTCTAGCTGTTCTGCAATTTGTCGATACTTAGGTTTATTGGTTTCCGAAAGAACGATATTCAGTGTACTCTCCCCCTTTACAATGTTATTAAAATATTACAAATATTACAAGTGTAATAGAATTGTAACAATATAGACTTATATATGTCAATAAATACCATCCGCTATATTGTGACTTTAGCTTCCAAAACTAGACAAAAAAAGTCGAACTCCAATATAGAGTTCGACTATCCATAACCTTTTTAATTAATTTAGTACAACATCCTTAAAAAATGGAGTTCCGTTAAAGTTACAGAAAGCACCGGAAGCAATTCCGTTTGTTGCAAAGTTAAAGTCTTGGTGATGAGTGAATACCATTGGTACGTCATCAACTAAAATTTCTGAGATTTGTTTGTAAAGATCGTTTCGCTCATTTTGGTCTGTACTTTGACGAGCTCTATCTAATAAGTCATCTACCACAGGGTTAGAGTAGAAGGTACGGTTACCAGGACCACCGTGAGTTTTTGAGTGGAATGGTGCGTATAGACCATAGTCAGCATCAGCTGTTACAGCTGTCCATCCAAGTACAAACATTTCGTGTTCACCAGCTGCTGTTTTTTCAAGGTAAGTCGCCCAAACCATTTTTTCAATAGCTACTTCAATACCGATTTGTGCAAGCTGCCCTTGAACTAACTCAGCGATATCGGTACGCTCTTTGTTTCCATCATCAACCATTAAGGTTGTTTTAAACCCATTTGGGAAACCTGCTTCAGCAAGTAATGCTTTCGCGCCTTCAACATCATAAGCAAGTGGCTTAAGATCTGTTGTCGACCCAGTCACTAGTGGAGCAAGAGGACCGACAGCCATTAATCCATTGCCATCTAAAATACCCTCAACAATATCTTCTTTTTTCAGTGCCATTGAAATCGCTTGACGTACTTTTTTGTTGTCAAACGGTTCTTTCCCTAAGTGGAACCCAACATAGTCCATACGAGTACTTTTAATTCTATTCACTGTTACACCGTCAAGTTGTTCAACACGGTTAACATCTGAAGGACCAACTAACATGGCATGAGCCTCACCAGTTTCAAGCATGGCTACACGTGTTGCTTGCTCAGGAACAATTTTGATTGAGAGAGTATCCACACTTGTTTTATCTCCCCAATAATCATTAAATCTTTCGAATACCATTTCATTACCAGCTTCCCAAGACTTAAATTTGAAAGCACCAGTTCCAACTGGATTTTCGTTCACTGTCAATCCACCGTCACGCTCTGTTTGGATTGCTTTTGGAGAAATAATCGAACCTGCGTTATGTGCTAAGTGTGTTGCTAGAGGTGCGAATGGGTTTTGTGTTTTCACCACAACTGTGAATTCGTCTTTCACAATCACTTCTTCAATCATGTTCACGACTGTTGCACGTGGAGAAGCAAACTCTGGATCTAAAATGCGATCAAATGTGATTTTTACAGCTTCAGCGTTGAAGTCAGTTCCATCATGGAATTTAACCCCTTGGCGTAACTTGAATTCCCAATTTAGTTCATCAAGTTGTTTGAACTCTGTTGCAAGAGCTGGAGCTAATTTTCCATTCTCATCGTACTCTACTAATCTTTCAAAAATTTGTGATGTAGCATTTGTAGTAGCTGTGTCGTTGCTGCCATGTGGATCAAGTGTTGGAGCATCAGAAGCCATTAGGAAAACTAGGTCGCCACCTTTTTTTCCATCTGTTGAGGCTTCCTCCTTACTTGTACATGCGGCTAGTGCTAACAAAAGACATAGCAATAGCATGAAATGAATTTTTTTGAAAATTCTCATTGAATTTTCCCCCTATAGTTATCTATTTTTATTCATGAATAGCCATGAACAATTTTAATGTTAATGTCTGAAAATTCCAGTTTCAAGCAAAAATCCCCTGGTAGGATCTATTTCATTTACCTTGGTAGGATCGGTTTTTATCGTAGAAAAGCAAAATGTTGAGCTGGTCCTTATAAAACCTATAGGAGTTGCTATTCAAGAATAGCGGCATACTAAATTTTACATTCTTGTCTGCTAGTTATGGTAAAATGTATAAGTCAACGTTAAGATGTGAAAATAGTGGTAGGAAATGAATAGCCTTGGTAAGAATGAATGGAGGACGTTTTTCGTGGCAAAAGTTACAGCACATCAGTTAATGGAAAAATTAAATCTTGAGTTAGTCAGTGGAGAAGAGGGGATTTACAGGCCAATTACCACTAGTGATATATCCCGCCCGGGTATGGAGATGGCCGGTTATTTTAACTACTATCCGGCAAAGCGCGTGCAATTATTAGGAAAGACAGAGTTAACGTTTTTCGATCAGCTTTCAGATGAAGAAAAGGTCGATCGCATGGAACGTTTATGTACATATGATACACCGGCGATTATTCTTTCACGAAACATTGAAGTACCACCACAGCTAATTGATGCTTCTCAAAAAGTTGGTGTACCTGTCATGCGCTCTAGTTTAACAACGACGCGCTTAAGTAGTATCTTAACCAACTATTTAGAAAGTGAACTGGCACCAATGACAGCTGTCCATGGTGTTTTAATAGATATTTATGGGATTGGCGTGTTAATCACTGGGTCAAGTGGTGTCGGGAAAAGTGAAACTGCACTAGACCTAGTACGACGTGGTCATCGCCTTGTTGCTGATGACTCTGTAGAAATTCGTGAGGAACATGATGGTTTGATTGGACGGTCGCCTGAATTGATACGACATCTCTTGGAAATTCGCGGAATTGGAATTATCAACGTGATGACGCTGTTTGGAGCAGGAGCAGTTCGTATTTTCACTCCGATCATGATGACCGTTCATCTCGAGCTTTGGGATCAGAAAAAAGCTTACGACCGATTGGGCCTTGATGAGGAAATGATGCGAATTTTTAACACCGACATCCCAAGAATCACAATTCCTGTTCGCCCTGGACGAAACTTAGCTGTTATCATTGAAGTTGCAGCGATGAACTATCGTCTGAAACGCATGGGAATTAACGCTGCCGAAGAATTCTCAGCTAGATTATCAAACGTAATCTCCGATGGCGATCAAGAAGAGATTTAAGGATAATTAGGAATTGTGAATGCTATTAGAAGCTTTTACTGACGCTGACTTCGCTTCACAATTCCAAATTCACAATGTAAAAGAGGGGTGCTAACATGCTATTTCAAATCCAACCTTTAAACCCAGTAGCTCTTGACCTAGGGTTTCTAACGGTTTATTGGTATGGGCTCATTATCGGGTTTGGTGCGTTCTTGGGTTACATCATCGCAAACCGCGAGGCGGTGAAACGTGGCTTACCAAATGATTTGTTTGCCGACCTGCTACTTTGGGCTATTCCAATTGCGATTTTATCTGCACGAATTTATTATGTGATTTTTAAATGGGATTACTATAGTCAAAACCCGGGGCAAATATTGGCGATCTGGGAAGGCGGTTTGGCCATTCATGGTGGCTTAATCGGTGCGCTAATTACCGGTTACATTTTTGCCAAGAAACGTGGTGTTTCGTTCTGGAAGCTTGCTGATATTGCAGCACCTAGTATTTTATTAGGTCAGGCGATCGGGCGTTGGGGTAATTTTATGAATCAAGAGGCTCATGGTGGGCCAGTTGATCCAGAATTTTTACAAAGCTTGATGTTACCACAATTTATTATTGATCAGATGTACATTAACGGACAACATTATCATCCAACGTTCTTATATGAATCTCTTTGGAGTTTACTAGGGGTTGTTCTATTAATTTACTTACGTCGTGTGAACCTCCGTCGTGGTCAAATGTTTTTATACTACGTCATCTGGTATTCTTTCGGACGATTTTTTATCGAAGGCTTACGTACAGATAGTTTAATGATGTTTGATTTATTACGTACAGCTCAAGTAGTTTCGTTAGTTTCGATTATTGGAGCAGTGGTCTTGCTTATTTATCGCAACAAAACGGGTCTAGCCGATATGCGCTACTTAGATGCAGAACCAGAGCAAAAGAAGACTAAGAAAAAGAAATCAAAATAAGGAGTGAGAGATTTTGGGTAGTTTAAAAAGGGGCTTACTCGTAGGTTTGAAGACAACTTGGACATTAGGAAAAATCATTTTTCCAATAACCCTTTTGGTGACGTTAATTGGTCATACGCCATTGTTAAAGTGGCTTGCTCAAATTCTCTCACCAGCTATGAATCTTATTGGTTTGTCAGGTGAAGCTGCGATACCTTTAGTGTTGGGTAATATCCTGAATTTATATGCCGCTATTGGTGCCATACTAACCTTAGATTTAACGGTAAAAGAGGTTTTTATTTTAGCAGTCATGCTTTCATTTTCTCATAATTTATTAGTTGAGTCGGCAGTTGCGACAAAGGTTGGCATTCGTATGTCCGTTGTGCTTGCTGTCCGCATCGGTCTCGCCCTATTTTCCGCGGCTGTCATTAATTTTTTCTGGGATGGCGGAGGAGAAAGAGCTCAGTATGGTTTGGTATCCGCACCTACAACAGAAGTGTCGGGCTGGGGCTCCATCATCTATCAAGGACTTGAAAGTGCAACTCTCGGTGTATTCCAGTTGGCGTTGATTGTTATTCCGTTAATGGTTGCAATTCAGATTATGAAGGATTTAAACTGGCTAAACTGGTTTTCAAAGGTGATGTCACCTTTTACAAGAATGTTAGGGATGAAGGAAAATACGTCGACGACATTAGCAGCCGGACTCGTTTTCGGCTTGGCATATGGTGCTGGTGTAATGATCCAAGCGGTCAAAGAAGATGGCGTGAAAAAGAAAGACTTATATTTAGCGTTTATCTTTCTCGTTGCCTGCCATGCCGTTGTAGAGGACACCTTATTGTTTATCCCGTTAGGCATACCAATCTGGCCGTTGTTCTTGATTAGACTAGTAACAGCGATTGTTTTAACGATGCTTGTCGCTTACATCTGGAACCGAGTCGAGAAAAATGAGAAGATTGAAGAAAAGAATGTAGTATAGGTGTAGATTGCAAAATTTGAATGGTGAATTGGTGAGGGTTGGGCTTCGAGACACTTCAAAAACCATTCTACATTCTGCATTAAGAAAAGGAGTTTGTTATGAAAATTGATACGGTGTTGTTTGATTTAGATGGTACATTGATAAATACAAACGAGTTAATTATTGCTTCGTTTATCCATACGTTGGATCATTACTATCCAAATGAGTATACGCGAGAAAAGGTCATTGAATTTATTGGTCCATCGTTGCATGATACGTTTAGTCGGTTAAATCCTGAAAAAGTGGAAGAAATGATTGATATGTATCGTACGTTTAACCATGAAAAGCATGATGAGCTGGTAGAAGAGTATGGAACGGTGAAAGAAACGGTGAAAGCACTTCATGAAAAAGGCTATAAGTTAGCCGTTGTGACAACGAAGCGTTCTGACACAGCTAGAATGGGCTTAAAGCTAACTGGACTTGAAGAGTATTTTCCAGTTTTAGTAGGCATTGACCATGTGGAAAAAGTAAAGCCGGATCCAGAACCACTGTTGAAGGCGTTAAAGCAGTTAGACTCAACCCCAGAACAAGCAATCATGGTTGGTGACAGCCAGTATGACGTTCTTGGCGGAAAAAATACAGGTACAAAAACAGCAGCTGTTGCCTGGACTATCAAAGGAAGAGACTTCTTAGAAGCGTATGAGCCAGATGTCATGCTTGAAACAATGGCTGATTTGCTTACCTACTTGGGAGAAGATTCCATTGGCTAGACGAACGACTCGTTACCCTGTTGAAGGAGCCAATTCCCTTTGGCAAATTTACAAAACAGTGCCTTTTTTTAAGGTAATGAAAAATTTTATCGTCATTCAAATTGCTCGGTATACTCCAATCATCCCTTTCAAAAATTGGCTGTACCGAACATTTTTACGAATGAAGGTCGGTGAACAATCAGCAGTTGCCTTGATGGTGATGATGGATATAATGTTTCCCGAGAAAATAAGCATTGGTAAAAACACGGTGATTGGATACAATACGACGATTTTGGCCCATGAATACCTAGTAGGGGAGTATCGCCTTGGAGAAGTCATTATCGGCGATGAAGTCATGGTTGGTGCCAACACCACGATTTTGCCAGGAGTGATCATTGGCGATGGCGCCACAGTGGCAGCAGGGACGTTGGTACATAAGGATGTTCCCGCGGGCGCATTTGTAGGCGGCAATCCAATGCAAATAATTAGAGAAGGCAAAAGTTAACCATCACTTCAAGAGTGATGGTTATTTTTATGGCCCGGGCAGGGGGCAGGTTCGGTGTCCTATAGAAGTTAGTATATGATAGAAAAACAGGGTGAAATGATAGAATAACAGCTACGAATGATCGAATAACTGCTTGAATTGATCGAATAACTCATTCAAATGATAGAATAGTTGCTTGAAATGATAGAATAACGGCCTCAAATGATAGAAAAATCGCATGAATTGATAGAAAAACACGAGTAGAGGGAGCAATACAGAGCTAATTGATCGAATAACTGCTTAAATTGATCGAATAACAGCCTCAAATGATAGAATAGTTGCTTGAGTTGATAGAAAAACACCATTAGAGATAGCCTAACAACTTTAAATGATCGAATAACAGCTGCGAATGATCGAATAACTGCTTGAATTGATCGAATAACTCATTCAAATGATAGAAAAATCGCTTGAGTTGATAGAAAAACACCATTAGAGGTAGCCTAACAACTTTAAATGATCGAATAATTGCTTAAATTGATAGAATAACAGCTACGAATGATCGAATAACTGCTTGAATTGATCGAATAACTGCTTGAATTGATCGAATAACTCATTCAAATGATAGAATAGTTGCTTGAGTTGATAGAAAAACACCAGTAGAGATAGCAAAACTACGCTAAATGATCGAATAACTCATTCAAATGATAGAAATATCGCTTGAAATGATAGAAAAACATCAGTAGAGATAGAAAAACTCCGCTAAATGATCGAATAACTCACTCAAATGATAGAATAACAGTCTCAAATGATAGAATAATCGCTTGAAATGATAGAAAAACACCAGTAGAGATAGAAAAACTCCGCTAAATGATCGAATAACTCACTCAATTGATCGAATAACTCATTCAAATGATAGAAATATCGCTTGAAATGATAGAAAAACATCATTAGAGGTAGCCTAACAACTTTAAATGATCGAATAACAGCTACGAATGATCGAATAACTGCTTGAATTGATCGAATAACTCATTCAAATGGTAGAAAAATCGCTTGAAATGATAGAAAAACACCATTTGAGGTACCCTAACAACTTTAATTGATCGAATAACTCATTCAAATGATAGAAAAATCGCTTGAAATGATAGAAAAACACCATTAGAGGTAGCAAAACTACGCTAAATGATAGAAAAACTCACTCAATTGATCGAACAACTCATTAAAATGATCGAAAAACCGCTTGTATTGCTAGAAAAACTACAAAGATGATCAAATAACTACCTGAAACCACCACTCAAACTGTAAAAAAAAGTTAATTCCGTAGAAATCAACTTTTTTTCACGAAGTTTAATTGTCCGTAGCCTTCAAATTCATCAGAATATTAACTGCAAATAAAATGACTGCCACCGTCACTAAGTTTGCGCCGATAATTGTCGCAAATGTCAACGAAGTGTTTCCATAAACCATAAACGCTAGGCCGAGCATCATCGATGGTAACCCGATGTTATGCAACCAAAAGTGTACTTTGGCAAGCTTAGTTTTTGCCAAATTAGGAAATAGGACATACAAAATCCCGGCTAACGTTAGTGCGGTCCACCCAAGAAGATTAATGTGAACATGGACTGGTGTTAGATTATAAGCATGAGCAGTAGACATATAATAGCCAATTAATACACCAATGACAAAGTACACGACCGAGATTTTAATTAAGCGAATACCCATGACTTTCTTCACCCCCTTTCGACTTGTTAGTTTAATGTATTCCTACGGCTTTTTTCCTAGAACTGTCATATTTGAAAGTTCTAAAATGAAAAAAGGAGCGTATCTTCACGCTCCCTTCGTCAAAAATTAATTTGTTGGTATAAACCTTACTACTTTTTTAGTATCTAATTCCTGTTTATGATAGACCATTGGATACAATTTTCCAGCGGCCCAAGTATCGACTTGGTCGTAGTAATGTGGCGAAAATAGCTGCCCAGATTGTCCTGGCATTACAACATCGTACATCGTAACGATAGAGCCTAAGTCGGCAACAAAGCGCCATCCTGCACCATGTGTCACTTGACCTGTATTTCGATTATAGGAGTTGGCAATAGGATTCGCGCCACTACCACCTAGTTCCCATTTTCCAACGTTAAAAAGTAGATGTAAAGGTTTTACTGAGCCTAGCGGATGGTCAATGGTCATCACATGCCATTTGCCCCATGCCCATTTTGTCGGGTCCTTGCCTTGTAGTTCCACGACCGCTGCAACTGCATCCGAAAATGTTTCTCGAGCTAACTCATCAAGCGAGCGTTGTAAGCCAGGTCTAAGTGTGCTAAATAACAGATGCTCTGGGTGGGCATCAGCCTCTTGCAGCAATTGATAGACTACTAGATTATGATTGTAGTTAAAACCTAGTAGGTCATCAAATAGTGCAGGTCCAAGTCGCATGTACCAATGGTTCCAAATCAGCGCTTCACTAGATTCGACCGTTTCTTGGTAATCCCACTCACGCAGTAGGTGAAATGCCTCCAATTCAAGATCCGTAAGAGGAGATTCGGAACGAGTTACTGCAGCCACTAAAATAGGTGCCAACGCCCGTGCTTGAGTATTAAGCACGTCGGTTTGCATTTCCTGCATTTTTTCAATTGTAAAAAGCTCACCCGAAGAGATCGTCTCCTCAATGATTTCAGTTAATCGCTCTGCTCGATATGGAGAAAAACTTCGTCCGATCTCATAAGGGTAGTCATCATCTACAGGTTTGTTATTGGCTGTGATAATGTAGCCCCGTTCTGGGTTAATAATTTGTGGCAGCTCTTCATTTGGAATAAAGCCAAGCCATTGATAGTCTGGATCCCAGCCAGGAACCGGTAGCATCCCATTTGATTGACGAATTGGCATCAATGCTTGTCCGCGATAGCCAATATTGCCATCACGGTCACCAAAGACCCAGCTCAATGCTGGTGTGACAAAGCCATCTAGCCCTTCGGAAAATTCATGAACATTTGTGGCTCGGTTTAAACGCATAATTCCGTTTAGTTCTTCACCAGCTTCATATCCCGTCCAACGTAATGAAATCGCGTCGTACGGACCATTTTGGAGTACATGATTGAGGATTGGTCCATTTCTGGTTACCTGAACGCGCTCAATCACAGGCTCATCTTCGCCCTTAATATTGATGACTTCTTCAAAAATGGTTGCTGATTCCCATTCACCGTCAAAGAGAAATAAATTTTTGTCAGTAGGATGTGTTTTTTCTAAAAATAGGTCTTCCTGGTCGACAGAAAGAGCAGTTACTCCCCATGCCATGTGTTCGTTATGACCAAGAACAACTCCGGGCACCCCAGGTACAGTTACCCCAATCGAATGAAAGTCTCCTTCTAACTGAAGATGTGTCTGGTACCAAACACTAGGGATCGCAAAACCGAGATGTGGATCATCAGCAACCATTGGAAAGCCTGACTCGGTATATTTCCCGCTAATGACCCAGTTGTTACTACCGTTGTGTACAGGTGGAGCAAACGCAGTTAACTTTTCTAGCTCCTCCAGCGAAAACGGAGATGTTTCAGAGACTTCATATATGGTAGGGAAATCGTCGTTAATATGATACTCTGGAAATAATTTCGGAGCATCGATATTCCCTAATACGTCAATCATCCGGTAATGCTCTAATTCAGCACTGAAATTACCTGATAACTCGTAGCCCATAAATTTTACGACCAATGCTGTATCCAATGCTGTCCAAGGTTCTGGCTGATAGCCTAAAATCCGAAATTCGACTGGATACTTCCCACTTGAAAAGGCATCATTCATATACTGGTTGATACCGTTTACATAAGCATCAACTATTTTTACAGTTTCCTCATTAAACATAGAAACTAACTCAGCCGTCGTGCGGTGCATTCCATAAGTCCGGAAAAATCGATCTGAGTTTAGTGCTTGTCTCCCTACCACCTCAGATAAGCGTCCTCCTGCCAACCGTCTTGTCATATCCATTTGAAATAAGCGATCTTGTGCAGTAACGTAGCCTTGGACGAAAAATAAGTCCTCTAAAGTTGTCGCGGTAATCTGAGCGACACCCCGATCGTCCCGAATGACAGTAACCTCTTCGTTTAACTGCGGAATAGAAACGGTTCCATTAAGAGCTGGCAAGCTTCTTTTTACAAACCAATAGCCTGTCGCACCAGCAAGAATGACGATAAGTAAAACAACACATAATGACCATAATGAAACTTTGACCCATTTTCGTTTTCGAAAAGGAAGTTTTTCAGTTACGATTGTTGTTTCCAAACTAACACCTCCATTATTTTCCTTCTAGCCTATTATACTTTGATTGCAAAATATTTGAAATAGTAGTGAAAATCAAACGGAAATATTTACGCAAAAAGGTTGACGGGTTTTCGAATGAAGTGTAGACTATTTTTAAAATACTTTATTATATTAGCAGACTAAAGTGTAAATAGATGAACCATTGAACGGAGTGTGAGAGATGTCAAAGCCATTTATGTTCGAAAAGCCAATTGGAATGCGTGATACGCTCCCAAATTTATATGAAGCAAAACAAAAGATCCGTCAAGGGATGACTGAGGAAGTAAAGCTTTGGGGCTATCAACCGATTGAAACCCCGACGTTAGAATATTATGAGACCGTTGGAGTGGCGTCAGCGATTTTAGATCAGCAGCTATTTAAACTATTGGACCAACGAGGCAATACACTGGTGCTACGACCGGATATGACAGCACCGATTGCTAGACTTGCGGCATCGAGTTTGAAGGATGTCAGTACGCCGCTTCGATTAGCGTATGATGCGAATGTGTTTCGCGCCCAGCATGATGAAGGTGGTCGCCCTGCCGAGTTTGAGCAAATTGGCGTAGAACTAATCGGGGATGGTTCCAGCAGTGCAGACGGTGAAGTGATTGCGCTAATGATCGCTACTCTAAAAAAAGCAGGTCTTACCCACTTCAAAATTGCCATTGGTCACGTAGGTTACGTCAATGCCCTATTACTAGAAATTGTCGGCAACGAGCAACGAGCTGACACACTGCGTCGCTTTCTTTATGAAAAAAATTACGTAGGCTACCGTCAGCATGTGAAAAGCCTACCGTTGTCATCAATAGATAAAACTCGTCTTTTACAACTTCTGAACTTACGTGGTGATTTTACTAAGCTAGCAGAGGCAAAAGAGCTAGTATCGACAGCAGAAGGATCTACCGCAGTTCAAGAACTAGAAAAACTACTAGCTGTCCTTGATTGTTATGGAATTACTGACTTTGTCAAACTAGACTTAAATCTAGTGATGCATATGAGTTATTACACGGGTCCGGTGTTTGAAGGCTACAGCGACAATCTTGGGACACCAATTGCCTCTGGTGGTCGTTATGATGAGCTGCTCCAAAAATTTAACCGCCCAGCACCAGCAACTGGCTTTGGCATTCGTTTGGACTTACTCATCAAAGCACTCGGTATCAAAGGTGAAACTCGCCCAATAACGTGCATCATCTACTCAAACGAACGTCGCAAAGATGCGATTGAACTTGCCAAAGAAAAGCGCCAAGAAGGCCTTGCCGTAATCTTGCAAGACCTCTCCGGAGTAAAGGACGTGGATGTCTTTTCTGAAGGCTATGAAGATATCATTTATTGCATCGGCAAAAATGGAAAGGGGGATAACTAAATGTTAACAGTCGCAATGCCAAAAGGACGAATATTTGAAGAAGCTGTTGAGCTATTACGCAAAGCAGGCTACAATCTCCCACCTGAGTTTGAGGATAATCGCCGCCTGATTATTGATGCAAAAGAAGCAGGGATGCGTTTTATCCTTGCGAAGCCGATGGACGTTCCGACCTATGTGGAGCATGGGGTTGCCGACATTGGTGTCGCTGGAAAAGATACGATGATTGAGGAAGAACGTGACGTTTATGAAGTGCTAGATTTGAAAATCAGCGAGTGCTACATGGCCGTTGCCGCTCTGCCAACTTATGAAAAAAATAACGATATCGCCCCAAAAGTCGCGACCAAGTATCCCAACCTAGCCTCTACCTACTTCCGTGAACAAGGCGAGCAAGTCGAAATTATTAAATTGAACGGATCGATCGAGCTTGCACCACTGATTGGCCTTGCCGAGCGAATTGTCGATATCGTTTCAACCGGGAAAACCTTAAAAGCCAATGGATTAGTCGAGCTAGAAACGATTGTACCGATTACCTCACGTTTAATCGTGAACCCAGTAAGTTACCGCATGAAAGATGTTATCATCGATGAAGTAGTCGAGCGCTTAGCCGCCGTGATCGAGGGGGAAGAAGAATGAGAATTGAACAAGTAACAGCCAAAGTCTCCTTAAAAAGAAGCATTGACCAAGGCACAGCCGTCCAGCAGCAAGCCGTCGAAGAAATCATTGCCGCTGTTCGTCGTGAAGGTGATGCTGCCGTTCGCTCCCTTACGGAAAAATATGATAAAGCTACCTTAGAAAATTTTCGAGTCACCAAAGAAGAACTAGTAGCCGCCTACGCACAAATTGATGACGAGGTACTTGCTGCGCTTCGCGAGGCAATGGGTAATATTCGCCGCTTCCATGAACGTCAAAAGCGCGAATCATGGTTTTCCACAGAAGCCGATGGCACGCTTCTTGGTCAAAAAATTACTTCACTGGATTCAGTAGGAGTTTACGTACCAGGTGGAACGGCTGCTTATCCATCCTCGATCTTAATGAATGTGATTCCAGCACAAGTCGCTGGGGTTGAAAAGATTGTCATGGTTTCACCACCAGGCAAAGACGGAAACCTCCCAGCTGGTGTGCTGGTCGCAGCCAATGAAATAGGAGTAGAGTATATCTACAAGATGGGCGGAGCTCAAGCAGTAGCTGCCCTTGCCTATGGAACGGAAACCGTTCCAGCCGTAGACAAAATCGTTGGCCCTGGGAATATTTATGTTGCCTTAGCCAAACGTGCGGTTTACGGTCATGTTGATATTGATATGATCGCTGGCCCAAGTGAAATTGTCGTACTGGCTGATGAAGGAGCCAACCCAGCTTATATTGCTGCCGATCTTTTGTCACAAGCAGAGCATGACACGTTAGCATCAGCTGTATTAGTTACACCATCAGCGCAACTAGCCGAAGCCGTGTCGCTCGAAGTTGAGCAACAGCTAGCAATACTACCTCGACGAGAAATTGCCGAAGCGTCTATCCGTGATTACGGAGCAATTTACGTAACGAAAGATCTTGAGGAAGCGATTGCTGTCGTCAACGAATTAGCGCCGGAGCACTTAGAAGTACTAACCGAAGATCCATTGGCGTTGCTCGGACAAATTCGCCACGCCGGTGCAATCTTCTTAGGACCATACAGCTCAGAGCCAGTTGGAGACTACTTTGCAGGGCCAAATCATGTGTTACCAACCAACGGCACGGCCCGTTTTTCAAGCCCGTTAAACGTCGATGACTTTACCAAGAAATCAAGCATTATTTCATATAGCAAAACCGCCCTAGAGGCCAATGCCCACAAAATCGCTGCCTTAGCCCGCCTCGAAGGCCTCGAAGCCCACGCCAGAGCAGTAGAAATACGGGTGTCAGACACCCGTCGTGGACAATTTAAGTAAAAAGTCCATCTATGGTGCCTGACACCAATGAAAGTTCACTTTCACCAACACGGATGTAAAAATGGTTGACACATAACATCCAATCGAAGAAAGTGAACTTTCCTGTAGAAACTATTTACAGGGTAGTTACCATTCGTGGACATTTATACTGATAAGTCCACCTTAGATGGACGCCTAACGATGTAATGATGGAGGAAAAAAGATGAGTAGAACAGCGAGTATTGAACGGATGACAAATGAAACACAAATAAAGCTTCAGTTACAAGTAGACGGGGAAGGGAAATCGGATATCAAAACGCCAGTACCTTTCCTGAACCACATGTTAGACCTTTGGACGAAGCATGGTGTATTCGACTTAACGGTTGATGCCAATGGTGATGTAGAAATTGATGATCACCACACGACAGAGGACATCGGGATTTGTTTAGGGATTGCTTTAAAAGATGCTTTAGGTGACAAAAAGGGGATTAAACGTTACGGTAATGCTTTTGTACCGATGGATGAAACGCTAGCTCAAGTTGTTGTTGACTTAAGTAACCGCCCGCACTTAGAGTTTCGTGCTGAGTTACCAAGTAAGAAGGTAGGAACGTTTGATACAGAGTTAGTTCACGAATTTTTATGGAAATTTGCGTTAGAGTCGCGAATGAACCTTCATGTCATCGTTCATTACGGCACAAATACACACCACATCATTGAAGCAATTTTTAAAGCGTTAGCGAGAGCGTTGGATGAAGCAACGACCGTTGACCCACGGATTAAAGGTGTGCCTTCAACGAAAGGGATGTTATAAATGATCGGAATCGTTGATTATGGAATGGGCAATCTACATAGCGTGAGTAAAGCATTAGAGCGCCTAAACTATCAATATTTTATTTCGGAAAACCCAGTAGAGCTGGCCAAAGCCGATGGTCTGATCTTACCTGGAGTAGGGTCATTTAAAGATGCGATGGAAATTCTTCGCAAGTCTAAGTTAGATCAATTTCTCACGAAATGGGCTAAATCAGGCAAACCACTTTTAGGGATCTGTTTAGGGATGCAGCTATTGTTTGAGCATAGTGCAGAAAATGGTGAAACGACAGGCCTATCTCTTTTAAAAGGGAATGTCCGTCGCTTTCAAGGTGTCACCGTTACAGGTGAGCGTTATAAGGTTCCTCATATGGGTTGGAATCGCCTCCAGTTTCATCAACAACATGCCTTATTAGAAAACGTTGAGCAAGGCCATGTCTACTTTGTACATTCCTATGTTGTTCAAGACATGGAGGAAAGTAGCTTGCTAGCTAGTAGTCAATATGACGTTGTTGTGCCGGCGGTTGTCGGTAAAAACAATGTGCTTGGAGCGCAATTTCATCCGGAAAAAAGTAGCTCTGTCGGTATGAAACTATTAGAAAATTTTGCGACACTGGTAACAAAAGAGAGAGAGGCGAAGGTCTGTGAGTAAATTTACAATCTATCCAGCCATTGATATTCGAGATGGCAACTGTGTTCGTCTCATTCAAGGTGACTATGATCAGGAAACCGTATATGGGAACTCTCCACTAGAGATGGCCAGACGCTTTGCTGAAGACGGAGCGGAGTGGATCCATACTGTTGATTTAGATGGGGCAAAAGCTGGTCACCGTGTTAATCATGAGCATGTGATTGCGATTGCAAAAGAGTTAAACGTTAAAGTCCAAGTAGGTGGTGGCATTCGAACGCCGGAGGATGTAGCAGCTTATTTAGAAAATGGCGTCGACCGTGTCATCTTAGGAAGCTCGGCGATTAAAGATCCTGAATTTGTGAAAGCGATGTTAAAGCAGTATGGTGAAAAAATAGCCATCGGGATAGACGCAAGAGATGGGTTTGTGGCAACTGAAGGTTGGTTAGAAACGTCAAAAGTTACTGCGGAAGCACTAGGAATGGAGCTTGCTAATCACGGAGCTGAGGTATTTATTTTCACAGACATTTCCCGTGATGGGATGCTCTCAGGTCCAAACACAGAAGCAATCGCAGCCTTAGCTCGTGCTACAGGAAAAGAAGTGATTGCCTCTGGTGGCGTCAGCAAGTTAGCTGACCTTACAGAGTTAAAACAATTTGCGCAAGACGGTATTGGTGGCGCTATTATCGGAAAAGCCCTTTACACGAACCAATTTACTTTGGCAGAAGCGTTAGAGCGAGGTGCGGCTGATGTTGGCTAAACGAATTATTCCGTGCTTAGATGTAAAAGAAGGCCGAGTCGTAAAAGGGGTTCAGTTCGTAAACCTCCGTGACGCAGGAGATCCAGTCGAGTTAGCGAAGTTTTATGATGAGCAAGGAGCTGATGAATTAGTTTTCCTAGATATTTCTGCTTCTCATGAAGGTCGTGAAACCATGGTCGATGTTGTCGAGCAAGTCGCTGGCCAGTTAGCCATTCCGTTCACGGTTGGTGGTGGCATTAATTCGCTTGCGGATATGAAACGAATTTTACGAGCAGGAGCAGATAAAGTGTCGCTCAACACAGCAGCTGTGCTACGTCCAGAATTGATTACTGAAGGAGCTGACTTCTTCGGTTCGCAGTGCATTGTTGTGGCAATTGATGCGAAATACGACGAAGAGCTAGGATCGTGGCGCGTCTATACTCATGGCGGTCGAAAGGTGACTGATTGGGAAGTAATTGCTTGGGCAAAAGAAGCAGTAGCGCGTGGCGCTGGCGAAATCCTGCTCACAAGCATGGACCAAGACGGTGAAAAGAAAGGCTTTGACCTACCGTTAACAAAAGCAGTGAGTGAAGCTGTCACTGTTCCAGTTATCGCTTCCGGTGGCGCTGGATCAAAAGATGATTTTGAACCAGTGTTTCAAGATGCAAAAGCCGACGCAGCGCTCGCAGCTTCGATTTTCCACTACAAAGAAACATCTGTTGCAGAAGTGAAAAGCTTTTTAAAACAGAAAGGGGTTGAAGTTCGCTAATGAACATCAAATTTGATGATAAAGGACTAATCCCAGCTGTTGTCCAAGATGCTACTAGTAAGGAAGTTCTTACTGTCGCTTATATGAACGAGGAATCCCTCCAAAAAACAATTGAGACAAAAGAAACCTGGTTCTACAGCCGTTCACGTCAAGAGTTATGGCACAAAGGCGCAACTTCTGGGAACACACAAAAGGTAGTCGATATCCGTTTTGATTGTGACCAAGATGCTTTAGTCGTGCTCGTCCAGCCAGCAGGTCCAGCTTGTCATAAAGGCTCCTACAGCTGTTTTAGCGACTCTCTTTTGGAAAGCGCTGTAACTTCTAGTGAAAACCGCTATGAAATTCTCAATATTCTCGAAGCGACGATCGCAAAGCGCGAGGCTGAACGCCCAGAAGGCTCATATACGACATACTTATTTGAACATGGCATTGATAAAATGTTGAAAAAAATCGGTGAAGAAGCTGGCGAGGTAATTATCGCCGCAAAAAATCGCGACCCAGAAGAATTACGCTGGGAGATTGCCGACTTGCTATTCCATCTTCTTGTCGTCATGCGCGAACAAAATCTACCGCTAGATGAAGTTCTTCGTACGCTAAAAGAAAGACATGCAAAATAACGCTGAAAAACCGGGTGTTCATGCTTGAGCACCCGGTTTTACTTATTCTAGTTCTTTAGTTGTTGCAAAAAGACAATGACATCTTGTCTAGTAGGTTCATCTATATGGTTGGCAGAGATGTTGTTGGCAAAATCTAACGCTTTTTCAAGTTTCATTGTGTATTTTTCAGCTGACGCTGCCTTTTCAGCTTGTAATATATGTGCGATTAGGGCCGTACGTTGACCATGATGCATAGTAGCATCATGTAAGAGCTTATAAAGGTTAGCGAATGTCACAGAAATAAGCTCGATTTCGAAAGTAGAATATGCTTCTTCATTTCCTGCATAATCATGTGAGCGGTAATCGACGATAAATTTGCCTGTACCTTCTAATTGAAATGGTTCTGAATATAATGTCCAATCACCATTATTTATGCGGAATTCACTCTTCTCAACACCAGACTCCCCGTCTTCAGCAGTTAAAGAGATTGAGACACTCCCTAGCATTGCACCAGTGCTTAGCTCAGTACTAGCAGTTACTGTTGCAGTTGTAAATGGTGCAATCGTATCTGGATAAGGATCTTTTAAGACTTCATACAACGAGGCTAACAAGTCATTGCCGTGATCCTGACTTATTTCCCAAATCATCGCGCCACCTAACTGTTGATCTCTTATATACTCAGCCTTATACCTCATTGATATTTGGTCATCATAGCTAATGAAAATTTGCTCTTCAGGATGATAGAGATAAGGTACTTTTGAACCCTCATTCCAAAAAAATTGATAACCATTGGATATTAGATCATCTCTGATCAATCGGTTATAGGTAATTGAACCACTTCCTAGAAAAGGTTTGCGTAGTCCGTTGTCTTCACCAGAAGTTACGTTGTAGCGATAGCCATAGAATGGAACCCCCATCACTAACTTATCTCTTGGCACTCCAGCATCTAAGTAGGCCTGAACACCTCGATCTACACTATAGGTTTTGCCCCCATCGTCAAAAAGTGGTGCATTAAAATCCGCTAACAATTCCCATGGACCATGAATATCGTAGGTCATAATCTGGACATAATCCAAATATTGTTGCGAAAGCCCTAGCTGCGTGTTATTGGCAAATCCAGCAGTTGCCCCGCCGGCAATAGTAAGTAGATAATGTTTATTATCTTTTTCCCCTTGTTCATCTAATTTATTTCGGAGTGTTTCTAGTAATAGTGGGTAATTGTCACGGTCTGCTGGGTTTGGATACGTTCCAGGACCACCGCCTGTAACTGGGTACTCCCAATCTAAATCGACCCCATCAAAGCCATGCTGGATCATGAAATCAACCGCGCTTTCGGCAAAAATCTCTCTAGATTCTTCAGTGGCAGCTGCTTCAATAAAGTTTGCTGAGCCACTCCAGCCACCAATAGCGATAATGGTTTTTAGATGTGGATAGATTTCTTTTAGCTTTCGAAGGTCTGCAAAGTTTTTGGGATCTTGTACGACATCTCCCATTGTTACTTTTAGGTCGGTATTAATTAACGCAAAAGCATAGTTTAGGTGGGTAATACGACTTGCATCCAAATCTCGTAAAATATTGTACGTGCCATAAGTAGACCAACCCGCTAGATAAGCAACAATCCGGTTGGCCGGAGGAGTATCGGTCGGCTCCCAAATCGGCAGGTGAGGGCCACCATCATTCTCGTTATCAACCAAAAAGGTGTTTGTTATTGTTACTGATTGACCTCGTTGATCATAGGCAACGGCCTTAATGATCGCATAGCCTTCAGGAGTGTAGGCGGTAGACCAGTTGACCGAATACGTATCACCCGTTTTACGAGTGGTTGGAAACTTCCAATAATCGGCTTCAGGAGCGCCCAATACCTTAACATAAAAATCAACATGCGAAACGGCCTCATTATCCATTGCGGTTACAGATAGCGTGACGTCTCCTGAAAACCCATCGCTGCCCGGAGTAACACCTCTAGAACCTGCTGCTTGAATCGTGCTTATGGTTGGTAGGGGATCTTCTAATTCACCTTCACTTGGGAGGATGACGCCAATCGTATTATCCTCTAGTGACAGATTATTATATATATCCCGAGTTTTTACTCGGAAGTTATAGAGTATACCTGGTTCTAAATCTTCTAGAGTAATAGAAGTGGATGTCGTTGAGGTAACTGGTATGCCATTTTGATAGATAACATAATCAAAGATTCTAGTAGAACTAGATGGAGACCAAGCTAGTTTGAGACTACTATTAGTTCTTTCTACAGCTTGCACGTTTGTAGGTGCTTTTGGAGAGTTAGGTTCTTGATAATTTCTGACAGTTATATCTCTAGTAATCACTTCTTCTTCTCCAAAGAGATAGTGAATGATCATCTTTAAGGTGTATTCTCCGTCAGGCACCCAAGGATCACCTGTCGGCCATGACCACGAATAAGGTGCGTGGTAGTCTGGATTGTAACTGTAGTAGTTCTCATCTGGTTCGTTTAGGGCTTTCGCTAAAAAAGTGACCTTTTCAACGTCTTGACCACTAGTCGGAACAGCTGTGATTAAGGGGCTACCCTTGACACTACCATCTTCATTCAATGGGGAAACATCAATATAGGACGTGCTTGAAGCATTAGCAAGTGGTGAAAAGTTAGTCAAAATAGGAACAATAAACATGATGAATAAAGCAAAATAAATACTTATCTTCCGCATAAATCTCTTCACTCCCAATCGTTTAATCGAACTCCTACGTAAAAAAATACTCTCCCTTCTAACTAAATTTAAATTTCAAATAAATTATAGTTTAAATAAAATAAATAACCAATAATAATTTTGAAAATTCAGTAAGTTAGTTCCTTTTTCCTAATTAAAAATTGTAAGAAATTTTAGAAATTTATTGAAATTAAAAATCATAAACTATATAATAATTTTAAAATAATAAGCCGATAAGAAAATGAAAACAGGGGGATGTTATGCAATTCAAACCATGGACTAGTGAGAGAGTAGACGAGGTCATTCACCTTTGGAATAAAGAAATTGGCGACGATTTTCCGTTACGAAAAGAGTTATTCATCCAAAATAGTCTTGAGGATCCAAATGTTTTAGAGGATACGTCGGTGGTCGTGACCAACCAAGATGATCAGGTGATCGCGTTTATGCTAACAAAAGTTTTTAAAGAAGAAATTACTGTAGCGATGCGAAGAGATATTGGGTGGATTCAGGTGCTTTTAGTAGATACAACGTATAGAAACGAAGGAATTGGAACGCAGTTATTAAAGCATGCAGAAGAAAAATTTCAGGAGTTAGGTGTGACTGAGATAAAAATAGGTTCAGACCCTTGGCACTATTTTCCGGGAATCCCTAATCAATATGAGGATACTAAGCAGTGGATCGAAGCAAGAGGCTATACCAACATGGGAAATGAATATGACTTGCTCTGTCAGTATGACCCAAAGGTTCAATCGAACATGCCTGTCCTCGAAGATGTCACGTTTTCACTGCTGAAAGAAACGGAAAAAGACGAATTCTTAGCTTTTCTACAGCGTTGTTTTCCAGGAAGGTGGGCATATGAAGCGATTCACTACTTCCAAAAAGGGGGGACCGGAAGAGAGTTTGTTGTGTTGAAGAGTGCTGGAAGAATAATTGGCTTTTGTCGGGTAAATGATCATCAATCGCCATTTATTGCTCAGAACGTATACTGGAGTCCGTTATTTCGTGAACCTCTCGGAGGAATTGGTCCATTGGGAGTCGATCCGTCTGAGCGGAATAAAGGTTACGGGTTAGCGATTGTCGAAGCGGGCATTGCCATATTAAGAGAGAGAAATATTCAGACGATTGTGATTGATTGGACTGGATTAGTTCGTTTCTATGCAAAGTTAGGCTACAGCGTTTGGAAAGCGTATTCAAAATATAGCAAAAAATTGGGTGAGTAAATGAATTTGCGAGAGAGAGTTATTCATTTTTTACAAGAAGAGGTAGATAAGCAGCATATTCCAGGTGCTGTTATCTCAGTATCCTATCAAAATGACATCCTACTCCAAGAGGCGGTCGGGTATCGAGTAGTGCACCCTTCTTTGGAACCAATGAAACTAGATACAGTATTTGATATTGCCTCATTAACGAAAGTAGTTGCGACCTTGCCTGCCATTCTTCTGTTGCTAGAAAGAGGGAAACTACATTTGGAAGAACGTGTTGGATCGTTCCTACCAGATTTTAACCAATTTGAAAAATCGGCGGTTACGATAAAGCATCTTTTAACACATACATCCGGGTTACCTTCACACAGGCAGTATTATAGGCAAGCACTGCAGGTAGATGAAATCATTCAATCAATTTGTATGGAGAAACTAGAGTTTTTACCTGGGACAAAAGTGACTTATAGTGATTTAGGATTCATTTTATTATCTAAACTTGTGGAAATAATTACGGAAGAACGCTTTGATGCTTTTATTAAACGAGAGATTTTCGATCCTCTTGAAATGAAGGAAACACAGTTTAATCCTAGCTTTGTAAAAAATAGATATGCCGCAACGGAATTTAGCAAAAAGTTACAGGTGTATAAACAGGGAATTGTTCACGATGAGAACGCCGAGGTCATGGGAGGAATTAGCGGTCATGCGGGATTGTTCTCAACCCTAAGCGACTTAACTCACTTTGCTTCTATGGTTGAACGAAAAGGCTTGTACCAAGGAAATCGAACTTTATCTGAGGCTGCCATAAATCTATCGTTACGCAACTATACAAACCATAGTCAAGAGCAGCGTGGCTTAGCTTGGCTATTGAAGAGTTCTGGTATGTCCCCTTGTGGAGATTTATTTTCCGATCGCTCATATGGACATACAGGATTTACAGGAACGAGTATCTGGTTTGATCCTGAGATAAACCTTCACGTTATTTTCCTCACTAACCGAGTGCACTTTGGAAGAAACGACCATATTTTGCGAGTAAGACCTAGGTTACATAATGTAATAAAGGCCGCCATCGAATGTTTCTGAAATATAATTTTAAAATACATTAAAATAAACTAAAATAATTATTTACATTTTGTGATTATTCAGTATAATACAGATAAAGGGATATTTGGTACCCTTCACCTAAATTTGCGTATTAGAAAGGCGGACACAGATGAAAATCAACCTTTCCTCTCTAACTACTGAACAATTAAATGCAGATACTGCCAATATTGATCAGTTATCCACATTAGAAATCATTCAATTAATGAACAATGAGGATCGTACAGTAGCTGAAGCTGTTCAAACAGTTTTGCCCCAAATTGCTACGGCTATAGAAGTTATATATGAAACGATTAGCAAAGGTGGACGGCTATTCTATGTTGGGGCAGGCACAAGTGGTAGGATAGGTGTTTTAGATGCTGCTGAGTGTCCACCAACCTTCTGCACGCCACCCGAAATGATTCAAGCCATTATAGCAGGTGGTGAAAAAGCTGTTTTTACTGCTGTTGAAGGAGCAGAGGATGGAACGGAAGAAGGGCGAGAAGATCTCATCCAACGCCAGGTAAATAAGGATGATGTTGTGATAGGGATTGCCGCTAGTGGACGTACCCCCTACGTGATGGGTGCGTTGAATTATGCTAAAACGGTAGGGGCAAGAACGATTGGCTTGTCCTGTAACGCTCACTCTGAGATCAGTAAAGTGGTAGAAAACAGTATTGAAGTGGTAGTTGGACCTGAGGTGTTAACCGGTTCTACTAGACTAAAGGCTGCAACGGCACAAAAAATGGTCCTTAATATGGTAACAACGACGACAATGATAAAACTAGGCAAGGTTTATGGCAACCTCATGGTAGATTTACATGCTAGTAATATGAAACTAGTCGAACGGGCTAGAAACATTCTCATGAACATTACTGGGTCATCTTACGAGGAAGCGGCCAAAACTTTGACCGAAACAAACCAGAAAGTAAAGCCAGCGATCATCATGATTAAAGCAGGTGTACCATTAGAGAAAGCTAATCAGTTTCTAGATGAAACAAACGGTTTTGTTAGAGAAGCTCTAAAAATAGCAATGAAGGATCAAGTGATTTAGTTATAGCTAGTCACAAGTCCAAGTATTACCAGTTTCTTCGTTTCGCTAATTTGCTAATATTAAAATAATCCCAATTATAGGAGGAAATTACATGCGTTTAGTCGTTTTAGGAGCACATTGTGGAGATGCAGAAATACAGGCCGGAGCGATCGCTCATAAATATGCAAAAGCTGGACATGAAGTGACATTTGTACATTTAACAGCTGGTGAAAAAGGAAATCCTGCTGGAATTTCTGTGGAAGATTATCGTCTGCAAAAAATACAAGAATCAGAGAAAGCAGCAGCAATATTAGGAGTTAACACGATCACGTTAGATTACAAGGATGCTGAATTAACATTTGATGATGAGATTGTCACTCGTGTTGCGACATTAATGCGAAAACTAAAGCCGAATGTGGTGATCACTCATTGGGAAAATAGTATTCATCCTGACCATTCGCTTTGTCCACGTATCGTTCAAGCGGCGCAATTAAAAGCTGGTTTACCGGGGTTTGATTTGGATGGACTTCCAGCTCACTATTATGGCTATTATCACAGTGAAAACTGGGAAGATATGGAGGGTTACGTTCCGGATTTGTTTGTCGATGTATCTGACGAGTTTGACACTTATCTAGAGGCTCTTTCCCAGTACTGGTTTGTTATGAACTCAAAATCGTTTCGTTACTACGATTATTATAAAGCTTTAGGAACAGTTAGAGGGTGTGTAAATCGAACCCAATATGCTCAAACATTAAAATTCCCAACCGGTTCAAATGTTAGAAAAGGCGGTTTTATCCCTGGTTATGAATTGAAATAATACATTTTCATTTAAAAGGGGGTGCTTTCATTGAAACAGGTTGACTTAAAAAAGAAAATTGGCCAAATGATGGTGGTTGGCTTTGATGGAAAAGTTGTACCACAACAAATGAAAGAGTTCATTCATGAATATCATATCGGTGCTTTTATCTTATTTGGTCGAAACATTGGAACTCCTAGTGAGATCCTGTCTCTGACAGTTGAGTTACAAAGAGAAGCTAAAAAAGCAGGGTACGAATATCCACTACTTATTTGTACAGACCAAGAAAACGGTGTTGTGCGAAGATTGGGTGAGGGGGCCACGATGTTTCCAGGTGCGATGGCATTAGGAGCAACCGGAAACTCTAGCAATGCTGAAAAAATTGGCTATGCGACAGGAATAGAATTAAAAGCACTTGGGATCAATTGGAATTTGGCTCCTGTAGTTGATGTGAATAATAATCCGGAAAACCCGGTGATAGGTGTGAGGTCTTTTGGCGAATCACCGGAACTCGTATCTGAATTTGGAAGTTCCTTAATGACAGGTATGCAACAAGCCGGCGTAGCAACTACACTTAAACACTTTCCGGGGCACGGCGACACCAATATCGATTCCCATCTTGATTTACCGACCATTTCTCATCCGATCGGTCGATTGGAAGATGTCGAATTAAAGCCTTTTCGGGAATGCATCTTGAAAGGAGCAGATACTGTCATGACTGCTCATGTCTATTTTCCAGCAATAGAGGATCAAGTCGGTGTTCCAGCAACCCTCTCGAAAAAAGTAATTACAGGATTGCTAAGAGAAAAGCTTGGTTTTCAAGGGGTAGTAACGACTGATTGCTTGGAAATGAATGCAATTAGTCAAACCATCGGTGTTGAGCGAGGAGCGGTCGAAGCCGTTAAAGCTGGTGTCGATCTTTTAATGGTATCTCATCAGTACGCTTGGCAACTTACTACGATCAATGAAGTCATCAGAGCTGTTGAAAACGGTGAAATAGACGAACGAATGATTGATGCAGCTTTAGAAAGAATAGCTAAGTTGAAAGCTACGTACGTAAATTGGAACGATATTTCTCTCGATAAAGATCTTGTCGTACCTTCAGTTGTAGGTAGTAAAGCTCATAAATCCTTAGCTGAAGAAGTTTATAAACAATCGGTAACCATAGTGAAAGAGAGAGACCTACCTATTAGAGGAGATCAGCGAATTTTGGTTCTGTATCCAGAAAAAAATAGGACGATGATGGTCGAGGACCAAAGATATTCCTCATTTGATTTAGGGGCAGTAGTAAAAGAATTCCAACCACTAGCGGAAGTCTACTCGTTCTCTAATGAGTTAACTCAGGAGCGAATAGATGAATTGACCAGACTTGCTAGTCGTTATGAAATCATCATTTTTGGTACTTTAACAGCTCTTCCTGGTAGCTGTCAAATTCGTTTAATGGAATGCTTACATGAAAAAGGATGTAACGTTCATGTGATTGCGATGAGAAGTCCATATGATCTTCAGTATGTACCTGACGTTCCAGTCTACATAAACACGTATGAGTTTTCTTATCCAGCATTGCGTGCAGCGGTAGGAGCGCTTTTTGGAAAAACGAATGTAACTGGCACTTTACCAGTAACGGTAAAAGTCGGTAAATAGAATAGTAGTTTTATCTAGGGTATACCCTAAACCGCATAGAAAGGGGTGTCCGCATTTACAATGAACAGTCAACATCATACAGCCACTACAACAATCGAAGAAAAGGTAGGTATTTCACCAATACCTCCTAAGCAGGAACCCATTCGGAAACCAAAATGGAGGAAGATGCTAAAGCATTGGCAACTCTATGTGTTATTAGCGCCTGCTCTCATTTATTTCCTAGTATTTAAGTACTATCCGATGTATGGTGTCCAAATTGCCTTTAAAAACTTTGTAGCATCGAAAGGGATTTGGGGTAGTGAATGGATCGGTTTTGATCATTTCACGCGATTTTTCAATTCATACTTTTTTTGGGATTTGTTATGGAACACCTTAGCAATTAATCTATACCAATTGCTGCTTTTTCCAATCTCAATTATTGTAGCCTTATCATTAAATGAGTTACGAGATGGTAGATTTAAGAAGCTAGCACAAACGATTACTTATGCACCACATTTTATATCTGTCGTTGTGTTTGTCGGTATGATCATTGCGTTTTTAGATCCGATGACAGGGGTTATCAATCATTTTATTCAATTCTTAGGATTTAAGCCTATTAATTTTATGACGGATCCTGCTTGGTTTAAAACGATTTATGTCTTTTCTGGAGAATGGCAAAATCTCGGTTGGGGAGCGATTATCTATTTAGCAGCTCTGTCAGGGATAGATCCACAATTGCATGAAGCTGCTAAAGTGGATGGGGCTTCTAGGCTACAGCGAATTTGGTATATTAACTTACCTGGTATTCTCCCAACGATCATTATTCTACTAATCTTGAACATGGGTAATTTTATGTCTGTCGGTTTTGAAAAAATATTATTAATGCAAAATCCGTTAAATTTAGAAGCGTCACAGGTTATTCAAACCTATGTTTATGATATTGGTATTTTAACAGGACAATTCAGTTATTCAACTGCTGTTGGATTATTCAATTCGGTTATAAACCTAGCAATTCTTGTCTTTTTTAACAGATTGGCCAGACGTACAGGAACGAGCTTATGGTAAGGGGGGATCACTATGATAGGTGAAACTAGATCAGATAAGATATTTGATATTTGCAACAAGCTTCTAGTATGGTTTTTTATCGTGATTATCACTTATCCACTCATTTATATAATTAGTGCCTCTATTAGTGACCCTAGCTATGTAAATTCAGGGAAGATGTGGTTACTACCAAAAGACATTACCTTTGAAGGCTTTAAGAGAGTTTTCCAAAGTAAAGACATTTGGATTGGCTATAGAAACACGATATTCTACACATTGTTTGGGACGTTTATTAATCTAGCCGTAACTTTGCCATGCGCTTATGCATTGGCAAGAACTGACCTTGTTGGCAGAGGCGTCATCATGGCTATGTTGATATTTACGATGTTTTTCGATGGTGGCTTAATTCCAACGTATCTATTGGTAAGAGATCTTGGCATGATCAATACGATTTGGGCAATGGTCATTCCAAATGCTGCTTCTGTTTGGAACATTATTGTCACGATGACATTCTTTCGGGTGACAATTCCACGAGGACTTGAGGAAGCGGCCGAGGTTGATGGTGCCTCTATTTTCCGTACTTTCTTCCAAATTGTGTTGCCGTTATCATTACCAATTATTGCGGTTATGGGTCTATTTTACGGAGTTGGTCATTGGAATTCTTATTTTAATGGGCTTATCTATTTGTCTGATCGCAACTTATTCCCATTGCAACTATTTTTGCGAGACATCCTAATTCAGCAGCAAATGACCGCTGAACTGATGATGCAAGGTTCGAACGTTGAGGCAATAGGTGAACAAGCTAGAATAGCATCCATGATAAAGTATGCTGTGATGATTGTATCTGCGGCGCCGCTATTAATTGTGTATCCATTTTTACAACGCTTCTTTATTAAGGGAGTTATGATTGGTTCCATAAAAGAATAAAACGCGAAATCGTTAAGGGGGTGAAGGGTGGAGCTGTTATTACTTGCAAGCTAGTTTTATGTAAGGTGTTTCTCGGAAACTATGTGGCTACCATGCTTTGTTTATTAGTAGTACTTTGTTAATCACTCAGTTTAGTGGATAGAAAAGATCCCCACCAAACTTTGTGCAATGGCTATTTTGCTTCATCTGAAACATAACAAACTTTGCTAAACAAAACAGCCTTATGTAAACAATAAAAAAGGGAGGAAAAATGATGAAAAAATACGTATTGGCCTTAGTAATCTTAGTAATGGTTGTCCCTTTCTTTGCTGGATGTAATAAAGATAAGGAAGCTTCCACTTCAACAAATGAACCACCAAGTAATTTTAACGAGTCTGGCTATCCGATTGTAAAAGAACCTATCACACTTAAAATGATGGGACAAAGCTCACCACTACAACCAGCTTGGGGGGAGATGGGCTTCTTTAAACAAATGAACGAATTAACGAATATCAATTTTGATTTTTCTACAGCAAACTCTGATCAATACACACAACGAAAACAGTTAGCGTTTTCAAGTTTAGATTTACCAGATGTATTTTTTGGCGGACAATTTACCGCTAATGAAGAGGTGGACTACGGTTCACAAGGTCTATTAATTCCTTTAGAAGACTTAATTGACAAATATGCTCCAAATCTACAAAAAGTGATGGAGAAGTATCCAGATTTAAGAGCATCCATTACTGCTCCAGATGGCCATATTTACACACTGCCAGGGATCGATGATTTAAGTCACTCTATGGCACCATTAGCTTGGATGAATGGTTATTGGTTAGAAAAGCTTGGTGCTAGTCGTCCTAACACAATTGATGAATTCTATCAATTGTTAAAGAGATTTAAAGATGAAGATGCAAATGGAAATGGAGTTGCAGATGAAATTCCGCTTTCAGCTCCTAGTGTTGCAGATTTACGTTTTAACATTTTGCCTGCGTTTGGCATTAATCAAACAAATGGAATTTCAGTTGTGGACAATAAAGTAAACTATGCGTTTATGCAGGACGGGTATAAAACATACTTACAATTTTTAAATAAGCTTTATACAGAAGAATTACTTGATCAACAAATCTTTTCGCATACGTGGGAACAGTATGTAGCAAAGGGTTCAGAAAATCGAGTAGGTGTGTTCCCGACATGGGCAATAGTAATGATCGGCTTTTCTGATGTAACAGAAGCTGCAAAATATCCGTTATTACCTCCAATGACGAGTGAGATCAATAATCAGAAGATTGTGACTCAGGTATCCGAAGTAAAAAGAGGGCGTTTTGCTATAACAAAAGCAAATAAACACCCAGAAGCTACAATTCGCTGGATAGATCACCTATACTCTGAAGAAGGTTCAATTCTTGCTCGATTAGGAGTTGAAGGTAAGAACTGGGAGTGGACTGACAGCAATAAAACAGCTTGGAGACTATTAGCACCAGAAGGGATGAATACGACACAAGCGAATGCTTTGGATGCACCAGGAGCAGGATCAAATGTTCCAATGGTAATTAATAAAGAATTCTTCCTTAAAGAAGACAATCCAACGATCCACACGATTGCTGGCTGGGTAGAGGAAGAATATTTACCACATGCAAGTGTACCGTTCCCTCAAGTATATTTGACATTAGAGGAGCAAAGCAGAGTAAATACGATTAGACCAGACCTAGATAGCTATATCCAACAGATGGAGGCGAAATTTGTTTCTGGTGGGGAATCATTTGATAATTGGGATAAATACATTTCAACGTTAAAGAGCTTAGCTGTGGAAGAATTAGAACAAATTCATCAAGCGGCATATGATCGTTGGTTAAGCTCTAAATAAACTGAATGTCATTAGTTGAGGATGGGACAAAAGTGTCTGACACCACGGGCCCTACTAGGTGCCTAGGGTTGTCTGACACTTTGTTTTGTCCCAACCACATCCTACTAGAAGTAGAAAGAAGGAGAAGTAAAATGGTAGTAGATTTTGCGTTAAGGAAGTTATACGACATTTGCGATTGGATCATGAAACTACTGTACGTAAATGCATTATGGATGTTATTTACGCTATTAGGGTTAGGCATATTGGGACTATTTCCGGCAACTTCAGCCTTATTTACAGTCATTCGTCATTTTCTAATAGGTGACAACGAGAAGCCTATTTTTCAAATGTTTTGGAAGGCTTATCGTGAGGGATTTCGTCAGATGAACGTGATTGGATCAATTCTGGTTGTGATAGGAAGCGTTATAGTCCTAGATCTCCGTTTCTTCCAACTATCCGACAACTTTTTGTTACAGAGTCTATCATTTTTGTTCTTCTTTCTCCTTTTTATTTTTATTACCGTGGTTTTATATGTGTTCCCAATTTATGTACATTATCATTACAAAACCTTCGAATATCTCAAATTTGCTTTTATTATAGCGATTGGAAAGCCAATGATATCGATCATGATGTTCGTTGGGAGTTATTTACTATTTATGTTGTTCCAATACACACCGATTTTGTTTGTCTTTTTTGGTGGACCAATGATTGGCTACGTACTTATGTGGATATCATTAAAAGCTTTTCCAAAAGCTGCAGAATTGTAAACTAAAAGGATAAGGAGATGCTCATCATGAAACTCGGTTTAGATCTTTTTTTGGAGAAGCATTATCAAGCATTTTCTAATAAAAAAATTGGTCTTGTCACAAACATGACAGGAGTTAACGAAAAACTAGTTCCTTCTATAGATTTATTTTACGAACACCCTCATATAAACCTTGTTGCTTTATATGGTCCTGAACATGGGATACGTGGTGATGCGAAAGAAGGTGAACAAGTCGAATCGACGATCGATCCATATACTAGATTACCCGTTTATAGTTTATATGGATCTACGAAAAAACCGACGAAGGAAATGCTTGATAACGTCGATGTCATAGTGTTTGATTTACAGGACATTGGTTCACGCTACTATACGTTTATTTACACAATGGCGTATATGATGGAGGCATGCGCTGAATTCGGGAAACAATTTGTTGTTTTGGATCGTCCCAACCCAATCTCAGGTACGGCGATGGAAGGGAATGTAGTCGAAGAAGATGTTCGATCCTTTGTTGGCTTATATCCGCTATTAAATCGTCATGGAATGACAGTTGGGGAAATTGCTAATTTTTATAAGTACGAGATGGGCATCCAATGCTCATTAACTGTTATTGAAATGGCTGGCTGGAAACGTGAGATGTACTTTGAGGAAACTGGTTTGCTTTGGGTACCACCCTCACCTAATACAACCGGTATTGATATGACACTTCTCTATCCAGGAACATGTTTAATCGAAGGAACAAATATTTCCGAAGGCAGAGGCACAACCAGACCGTTTGAATATATTGGTGCGCCTTTTATTGATGGTTATAAGTTAGCGAGACGTTTGAATGAAAAGAAGATAGAAGGTGTCTTAGCTAGACCTATTAGCTTTGTTCCATTCTACCAAAAATATACGAATGAACTTTGCCAGGGCGTACAACTTCATGTCACCGACCGTAGTAAACTCAGTTCCTTAACTGCTGGCTTGAGATTACTAGAAACCATTGTAGAAATGTACCCGAATGATTTTAAGTTTAATAGGCATGGGGCGAATGAAAAATACTTTTTTGATTTACTAGCAGGCACAAAGAGTCTAAGAAGCAGAATTCTAAATGGAAACATAGATGATTTTTTGCATGAGTGTAAGCTGCAAACTGATCAATTTTCTAAACAGAGAGAAGCGTATTTACTTTATTACTAAAAGCTTGTATCGATTTACTCAGGTTAGAGGTGGAAAGATGCCAGCCAGGCCTAAGGTTGGAATGTCTATGTTGCGTATACTGATAAACAACAATCTTTGATGGACGCAAGTTAAAAAACACATGAGGAGTGAGTGATTTGATAGATTATCGCTATTATCAATCGGGTGACGAAACGAAAATTGTTGGACTATGGAATGACTGCTTGGTGAAAGATCCTATTACCGCTAAAAGATTCCGTAATTTAGTGTTATTAGATGCAAACTTTGATCCGAAAGGTCTGAGGTTAGCGTTTAAAGAAGGAAATCTAGTAGGGTGCGTTTATGCTGTGAGGCGCTTACTCCCAATGTATGGAACCGATTTAGAGCCTGAAAATGGTTGGATTCCATTCTTTTTTGTTGATAAAACCGAACGTAATTCAGGGGTCGGAAAACAATTAATGAAAGAAGCTTTGGACTTTTTAAAAGGAGAAGGAAGAACGACAGCTTTCTTTTCGTCTTATGCACCTAACTATATTTTGCCGGGTATTGACGAAGATACATACCCTGAGGCTTACTCCTTTTTACAAGCACTTGGATTTCAAAAGTTATATTCTCCAATCGCGATGGATCGCTCATTAGTTGGCTACCAAGTACCTGATGATGTTAGACAGGTAAAGGAAGCAAGGGAGTTAGAGGGCTATTCCTTTTCACTAGCGCAGGATAAGGATTTATATGAAGTGATCTTATTCGCAAATGAGAAGTTTAACCCGGATTGGGGTAGAGCAATCAGAGAAGGGATTTTACAAGGTCTGCCGTTAGAGCGAATTTTAGTTGCGAGGGATGGTGCCAATCAAGTAGTAGGCTTTTGCATTTATGGGGGATATGAAGGAATTCCTGATAGATTTGGTCCATTTGGAGTTGATCCGAACCAACAAGGCAAAGGTTTAGGGAAGATCTTATTGCATGAGTGCTTACACCAGATGCGTTCAGAAGGCCTCCATGGAGCTTGGTTCTTATGGACGGGTGAGAAAACCTCAGCTGGCTATTTATATAGAAAAACTGGTTTTGAGGTTACTCGGAAATTCCACGTGATGAAATTAGCATTATAATCATGAATGGATGGGGCTTTTCGTGGTAAAGCTTGGATGAAATACACTAGTAGCGGACACAGGTTCCGCTATTTCTCTAAAAAGTGAACTTTTTAAAATTTCGCGGCCACCAGGGACGTTATTTCACTAAGTTTGCCTCCAAAACAGTGGAAATAAACGAAATAACGGAATATATGGCCGCAAAATATTCAAACTGGCGCTTTTTCGTCAAATAACGGAACTGGTGTCCTCCAACTTAAATTCAGCTTCAATAATAGTCTTTTAAGCTAAAAAGGGTGGTAAGTGTGTCAGTACTCACTTGCTTACTTCCCTTACTTAAAAACCAGAGAACGCCTAGCGCAAGCGAAAACGTTGCTCCTGCTCGGGAACAGCAACTTTGCTACCTTTCGCTTTTCTTATGGAACTAAAAAGAGATGGGGTGTATGTCTTTGTACGTACTTGGAATTGATGGTGGAGGAACAAAAACCACTGCAGTCATCACAACTGTTGATGGTGAAATTGTTGCAAGTAAGACAGTAGGTCCGACGAACCCAAACAGTATTGGTTACGAAAAGATCTCTAACGAACTTGCGCTTTTATTAGGTAGTCTCCAGGAGGAGCGACCAGATGCTTTTCGCGGTTTAACTTGTGTATTTGCTGGAATGTCGGGAATAGGGAGACCTGAGGATCAGGAAGCGATAAAAAAGATTATTAGCCCCTTTTTTTCGACGGGTACTACCATTGTGGTAGATAATGATGCGCCAATTGCCTTGTATTCTGGCACATTAGGCAAGCACGGTATCGTTAATATATGTGGCACCGGAAATATTACATTTGGGATCAACCATAAAAATGAACGAATGAGAATTGGTGGATGGGGCTATTTGCTAGGGGATCCAGGGAGTGGCTATTACATTGGTAGACTTGCGTTAAAAGCTGTTTATGCTGCCTATGATCAAATTGGTCAAGAAACTCTTCTTACTCCACTTGTATTGCAGCATTTTCAAGTAGAACAACCAGATCACATTGTACCAATCATCTATGAACAAGGAATGGCGAGAAAAACAATCTCATCCTTGTGCAGGCTTGTATTTCAGGCAGCCGCTGAGAATGATTTTGTGGCTAAAGAAATAATCAACAAAACTGGAATCGAAATGGCAAAATCGATTAGTGGCTTAGTCGAAAAACTATACCCTAATTACGAAGAGCTTGTTCCAGTTGTGCTGGTTGGTGGGGTTTATGAACAAAAAGATTGGTTCATCCCGGTGATCCGAGAAACCCTAGAAAATTTGGATCAGCGGTTAGAGTACATTGTTCCGGCTCTCCCACCTGTTGCTGGGGCAATTTGTGCTGCGATCAAGGAGCAATATCAAAAATTACCAAAAAGCTTTAGTTATCGATAGACATTAAGATTGATTGTTGAAAAGATAAACTATAAGATGAAAATAAAACACAGTGTCTATCATTGTAGCGGATTAAAGGAGTGACTTCTTATGTCGTCGACGACCGGTGGTTTACTTATGTTAGCGGAAATGGTTGAAAAGCTTCCTCCTTCAGAACGAAAGATTGCCAACTTTATTATGGAGCATCCAGAAATAGCGATCACTTGTACAGCTAGCGAACTAGGCGAGCAAAGTGAGACTAGTGGTTCGGCAGTCATTCGACTTTGCAAATCACTAGGCTTAAAAGGGTTTCAAGAATTAAAACTTAAGGTAGCAGGGGATATCACAAAGGCACCGGAAGAAGGCTACCATGATATTAAAACAAACGAATCTCATTCGGCTGTTATTGAGAAAATGACAACGAATAGCATACAAACTTTACGAGAGACAGCAGAAATACTAAATCAAGATGAATTATCAAAAGCGGTGGAAGCACTAAAGAATGCGGATACGATCCATTTTTTTGGAGTTGGTGCGTCTAGTATTATCGCACTTGACGCTCAACAAAAGTTATTACGAATTAATAAGCATGCAGTTGCGTTTGCGGACATTCATATGGCGGCTACTTCTATTGCCAATATTAAACCGAATGATGTTGTAGTAGGAATTTCATTTTCGGGGGAAACCCTAGAAGTTGCTAAGATTTTAGATTTGGCCAATAAAAAAGGTGCGAGAACAATCAGCCTAACGAAATATGGTCAATCACTTGTTTCAGAGCTAGGGGAAATCAAGTTATTTACCTCTGCGTCAAAGGAAGCGACGTTTCGTAGTGGTGCTACCTCATCAAGACTTGCTCAGTTACATGTTATTGATATCTTGTTTATGTGTGTCGCTACCCAGCAATATGATGAAACTATCTATTATCTTGGACAAACTCGCGAAGCTATTAACCAGCTAAATGAGAAGATTAGTAAAAGAAACGAACAAAAGTAAAAGTTGATAGTCTAAAAAATAGATAGCTCTTGGAGAATAAAAGGCTCCATGGGCTATTTGTTTCATTATAGATGAGTTTTTAATCTCAATTGCCCAACCCCAGGAGATTTTTTTTATTACCAGTAACTTTTTTAGTGGGACGACCTAGATCTTCATTAACAAAAGCTAAGAAAAGTGATATACTACGCGAGTAAACATCTGAAGTATGGAGGTAGAAATGGGTAAACATACTGAAAAAGTAACTCAAATGGGGTTAGTAATCTCTAATTTCCAAAGTGGCGCCTATTTCTATAATAAAGGGATAGAAGCTTATCGTGAAAAAAACCTGGTAAAGGCACAACGTTATCTTGAGCGTGCTGTTAAACTAGATCCTAAGGAACCGGCTTTTCAATGTCAATTAGCCATCGTTCATGCTGACTTAGGCGAGTTTCACCGCTCAAATGAATGTTTACTAACTATTATCGATCATAATTTGGGCAATGATATGCCTGAATGCTACTTTTTTCTAGCCAATAACTACGCCAATTTAGGCTTATTTGAACACGCAAGGAAAGAAGCGCTCTTATATATTGAGAAAGATCCAGATGGTGAATTTTTAGAGGATATTGAAGATCTTTTAGAATTAATTCAGGAAGAAGAAGATGATCTTTTTGCGGAGGCTGAGACGTTCTTAATCCGCTATGAATTGGCATCTCATGAGTTGAAAAAGGGAAACTATCAAAAGGCGACGCAATTTTTCTCAGATTTATTGAAGGAAAAGCCTGAGTACTGGATGGCTCACATTCGTCTCGCTGAAGCGACTTACTTAGATGGTCATTCGCAAAAAGCGATTGAGATCCTTAACTCCGTTTTAGAAAAGGAAGATAACCTCTTGGCACGTTGCCATTTAATGACGTACTTATATGAAACAGGTGAGGTCAAGAAAGCGAGAGCCATTGCTTTGACGTTAGCAAATGTCTGGAGTTTTGATTTCGAACACAACTACCATTTAGCGATCTCTTTTGGGAAGATCGGTGAGCATGAGCTAGCTTACAAAGGATTAGAACGTTTATTTCGGAAGGGCTTTGGTGACTCTAGAAAATTCAATTATCAGCTAGCAGTAGCTGCTTTTTATACAGGTAGAACTTCAAAAGCAGTAGCCCTCTGGGAAAAGCTAGCCGCATACGGCATTGAGCAAGCGATTGATCTACTAGAGTTCATGCGACAAGGAAACGAGATTACTCCTACTTATACCTTTTCCGTGCAACACTTGGATTGATGGCATAAATACAGCCACATCTGTAAAAATTAATGATAGTAACGCTACTATGCAAAGTAACGAGACAAAGTTACTTTGCATTTTTTATATTGCACACCAATAATCATATCGCAAATTCCTATGGGCTTTCGTTTTGAGCAGTATAGTGGACTTATTTTTCATGATTTATTAGGATAGTACTTAGATATTACAGTTTACTTCTATAGATAGAATTATTAATGCAAATAGGGAGTTGAATGGAATGAGTGAAGAAAAAATTTATGATGTCATTATTGCAGGTGCAGGGCCAGCAGGGATGACAGCAGCTGTATATACTTCTCGTGGGAATTTGTCTACGTTAATGCTCGAGCGTGGAGTGCCTGGGGGACAAATGGCAAATACAGAAGATGTGGAGAATTACCCTGGATATGAAAGCATCCTAGGACCTGATCTTTCCACCAAAATGTTTGACCATGCGAAAAAATTTGGTGCTGAATACGCCTATGGAGATATAAAGGAAATTAAAGACGGCAAAGAGTATAAAACAGTTTTGACAGGCAGTAAGGAGTTTAAAGCCAGAGCTGTCATTGTTGCAACTGGTGCAAAATATAAAAAACTAGGTGTCCCAGGCGAAAATGAGCTAGGTGGTCGTGGTGTCTCCTATTGCGCAGTATGTGATGGAGCATTTTTCAGAGGGAAAGAGCTTGTCGTTGTAGGTGGCGGAGACTCAGCTGTTGAAGAAGCCGTTTACCTCACCCGCTTTGCCACGAAGGTAACAATCGTTCACCGTCGTGACGAGCTACGTGCCCAAAAAATCCTTCAGGATCGTGCATTTGCTAATGAAAAAATTAATTTTATATGGAATTCAGTTGTAACTTCCATTAATGAAGATAACCGCAAAGTTGGCAGTGTGACTATCAAAAATGTCGATGACGAGACTGAACAAGAATTTAAGACAGATGGTGTGTTTATCTACATTGGTATGGAACCGTTAAATGATGCCATCAAAAATTTAGGTATTATCAATGCAAGTGGCTATGTGGAAACAAATGACCAAATGGAAACGAGAGTTCCAGGGATTTTCGCTGCTGGAGATATTCGTGAAAAAACATTACGGCAAATTGTTACAGCTACAGGCGATGGAAGTATTGCAGCACAAGCAGCACAACATTATGTAGAAGAGTTAATGGAAGAATTGAAAAAATAAAACTTGGGGCACCTGTTCTAGGTGTCTCTTTCTCTCTGTCACCATGGAAGGGAAAGGTTTCTTCCTAACGGTAAATAAGGGTATGAGCTATTGAACAATTACACTTTCTTAACAAAAAGTTACTCTGTTTTAATTCAGCTGTAACAGTTTTGAAATATAATAAGGTTATGATAAGAGTAAGTAATTGACCCCCTTTTTTATATACTTTCTTGTCGCACGAATGAACGCTGTTCGTGCTCTTTTTTTGTTTGAAAAATACTTGAATTTTCAAAAACTAAAACAAGTCGCAAAAATATTTTGTAATAATAGTAAATGATATTTTTCACAAACATAGCAATTGTCATTTTTTAGGAATGTTACTAGAGAAAAAATATAGTATACTATAGAAAAGAAAAAGAGTCTTTTAGCTTAAAAATAAACTGTGTTTCTTTCAAAATTCAAATGACTAGTACAGAGGTGGAAAAAACTTTGCAAAGAGTAACGAATTGTATCGTAAAGATAGATCAACAAGTTTTGTTGTTACAAAAGCCGTCAAGAGGTTGGTGGGTAGCACCAGGTGGGAAAATGGAAAGTGGAGAGTCCATCAAAGAAGCTGTCACAAGAGAATTTCGTGAAGAAACAGGCTTAGACATTCATAACCCCGAGATTAAAGGGGTTTTTACCATCGTCATCAAAGACAATGAGAAGGTTTTGGATGAATGGATGATGTTTACCTTCCGCTCAACAAAGGTTACAGGAGAAATGTTAGCGGTATCACCAGAGGGCCATCTAGAGTGGCAGGAAATAGAGAATGTAAAGCATTTACCAATGGCGCCTGGCGATGTCTATATCTTTGAACATATTCTTCACTCAGACGACGTCATCTACGGAACATTTTATTATACAGAAAACTTTGAACTACTATCTTACGAATTAGATCCAGCAAACTAAAAGTACTATCAAGTAGTTTAAATGGAGGAAGGAGAAGCGTACATGTCAGCAAAACAAGATATACAAGTTGTGATTATTACAGGAATGTCAGGTGCCGGGAAAACGGTTGCCGTACAAAGCTTTGAAGATTTGGGCTTCTTCTGTGTGGATAATTTACCACCAGCGTTAATACCTAAGTTCATTGAGCTAATTGAAAGTTCTGGAGATAAAATGAACAAGGTAGCGTTGGTTATTGATCTGCGCGGACGTGAGTTCTTTGACCAATTGTTTCAATCAATTGATTACTTAGGAAGCGTGGCTGAAGTAAAGCCACAAATTATTTTTCTCGATGCAAAAGATAGTAAGCTTGTGCAACGATACAAAGAAACACGTCGTTCCCATCCCTTAGCTCCAAAAGGTCTTCCGCTTGAGGGGATTCAGCTTGAGCGAGAAATGCTAGAGGAACTAAAAGGTCAAGCCCAACAAATCATTGATACAACCGAATTAAAACCAGTCCAACTTCGGGAGAAATTGATTGAACGTTTCTCTGCATCTGAGCAGCATTCGTTTTCAGTCAATGTCATGTCATTTGGTTTTAAATACGGGATGCCGATTGATGCTGACTTGGTGTTTGATGTTCGCTTCCTACCAAATCCACACTATATTGATCACATGAGGCCAAAGACTGGGTTGGATGAAGAGGTATCATCCTACGTATTGAAATGGACCGAAACGCAACAGTTTATTGAAAAACTCGATGACTTGTTAGCTTATATTCTTCCGCATTACAAGCGAGAAGGAAAAAGCCAGGTTGTGATTGGGATCGGTTGTACAGGTGGAAAACATCGTTCAGTAACCCTTGCTGAGTATTTTGGGAAAAAGTATACGACTGACTATAAAACGTTTATTACACATCGAGATGTTCATAAAGGGAAGGGAAATTAGGTGAAGAAAGCGAATATCGTTGTCATTGGTGGTGGAACGGGTTTGTCAGCCATCCTCAGGGGGCTAAAAACGTTTCCGGTAGATATCACCGCCATAGTCACTGTCGCCGATGATGGCGGTAGCTCAGGACGTCTTCGAGAAGAATTTGATATTCCTCCACCAGGAGATGTTCGAAACGTACTTGTTGCCCTTTCAGAGGTAGAACCCTTAGTTGAAGAGCTTTTCCAACATCGTTTTCAAAACGGTGATGGGTTATCAGGTCATTCGTTGGGTAACTTATTATTAGCAGGTATGACATCAATTACCGGGGACTTTGCAAAAGGAGTTCGCGAACTAAGTAAGGTATTAAATGTTCGTGGGAAGGTCCTGCCTGCAGCCAATCAAAGCATTGTCTTAAAAGCTGAAATGGCTGATGGAAGTATTGTCGTCGGTGAATCAACAATTCCGAAAATTGGCAAGAGGATAAAACGGGTGTTTTTGACTCCCGAAAATGTAAAGCCATTAGCAGAAACAATCGCTGCAATCAATAAAGCTGATTTAATTGTCATAGGTCCTGGTAGTCTCTACACGAGCGTATTACCAAACTTACTCGTTCCTGGAATTGCAGACGCGGTTATCAAAGCTCCGGCAAAAAAGGTCTATATATGTAACGTCATGACCCAGCCTGGGGAAACCGATGACTATACAGCAAGTGATCATGTTGAAGCATTAGTTTCTCACGTAGGAAATAGAATTATTGATACAATTATTGTTAATAATCAAGAAATAGATCAACAGTATTTAGAGCTATATGCAAAAGAAGGCGCGAAAGACGTAAAATATGATAAAGTAGAGCTACAAAAACTTTCATATCATATTGTCGCAGATCGACTCTTGATCTATCGCGACAATCTATTGCGTCATGACGCAATCAAACTTTCACAATTGCTATTATCATTACTTTAACGAATGTAAAATGTAGGATGGTGCCCTAAACATCATCTTACATCTACATTGTAAAAGGCTGTTTTCACAAAGTTTGTTGCTTTCGTAAAAATCCCAAAAGCCGGATTTTTACACAAAATACTAAGAATTCACAACTAAGTTAATAAGTATTGCTCTTTTCTGACATAATTTATTGGCGGATAGTTTCATCTAGGGTATTTTTCCGATTATCTTAGGGTGAAAAAGCCATAATGTATACGAAAAGAGCCTTGTAAAAAGGGGGTCCAGTCTTGTCTTCTTTCGCTGCGATGACAAAAAAAGAATTAACTCAATTGGAAGCAGATGGATGCTGCGCCAAAGCGGAATTAGCTGCCCTCATACGAATGAATGGTTCTTTATCATTTAGTAGTAAACAATTAGTTTTAGATATCACAACTGAAAATGCTGCTATTGCTAGACGGATTTATACATTAATAAAGAAAACATTCCCGGTACATGTGGAGCTGCTCGTTCGTAAAAAAATGCGCTTAAAGAAAAATAATGTCTATTTGGTGAGAATTTCTCAGGAAGCACAGAAACTTCTAGCTAATTTAGGTATTATGAAGGAAGGATTTCAATTTGTCAGAGAAATATCAGATGATATAAAAAACAACGGTTGTTGTAAAAGAGCGTATCTACGAGGCGCCTTTCTTGCAGGTGGATCCGTCAATCATCCTGAAACCTCTTCATATCATCTCGAAGTTTTTTCCCTCTATGAGGAACATAACTCATCTTTGTGTGAGTTAGTGAATTCCTATGATTTAAACGCGAAAGTTTTGGAACGAAAAAAAGGATTTATCATTTACATTAAGGAAGGCGAAAAAATCACCGAATTTTTGAATATTATTGGTGCCCATCAAGCCCTTCTTTTTTTCGAAGATGTAAGAATTATGAAAGATATGAGGAATTCGGTTAATCGTCTAGTTAATTGTGAAACTGCTAACTTGAACAAAACTGTCGGTGCTGCCATGAGGCAGGTAGAGAATATCCGTTTTATCCAACGTGAGGTTGGTTTAAGCATCTTACCTGAAAAGCTAAGAGAGATTGCTGAGTTACGAGTCAATCATCAGGACGTAACACTTAAAGAGCTAGGTGAAATGGTTTCTACTGGAAAGGTTAGTAAATCTGGTGTGAACCATCGTTTAAGAAAAATTGATGAATTTGCAAATAAACTTCGAAATGGTGAAGCCGAATTTAAGTTTTAAACGTATTCTAAGGTAATGGTTTTAACTGGTGAATGTGGTGGTTATCATGAATTGATTATAGGAGGAGAAAAAATGGTAGAAAAAACGATCGTCGTAAAACGTAAGTCAGGATTGCAAGCAAGGCCTGCTGCATTATTTGTCCAAGAAGCGAATAAATTTAGTTCAGATATTTTTATTGAGAAAGACGGCAGAAAAGTAAATGCAAAAAGCATCATGGGTATTATGAGCTTAGCCGTTAGTTCAGGAAAAGAAATCAACATCGTCGTTGAAGGCAAAGACGAAACAGAAGCATTAAATGCTCTTGTTGCATTCGTCGAGAAGGAAGAGTAGATTGTTTAGGAAATTCGGTAGAAAAAGCTAGGTCGCATTGACCTAGCTTTTTTCGTTTATTATTTCTTCTTTGTAAGTACTTCGTCAATTAAACCGTATTCTTTCGATTTTTCAGCTGTCATGAAGTTGTCACGGTCTGTGTCACGTTGAATAACTTCAATTGGTTGGCCAGTGCGCTCTGATAAGATTTCGTTTAGCTTAGAACGCATTTCAATAATTCTACGCGCGTGAATTTCAATATCAGATGCTTGACCTTGTGTTCCACCCAGTGGTTGGTGAATCATTACTTCACTGTTTGGAAGTGCATAACGCTTACCTTTTTCACCAGCTGCTAATAAGAAAGCACCCATAGATGCAGCCATACCGATACAAATTGTAGATACTTTTGGTTGAATGAATTGCATTGTGTCATAAATCGCCATACCAGCTGTAATTGAACCACCTGGGCTATTGATATATAAAGAGATATCTTTTTCAGGATCTTCAGCAGCTAGGAATAGAAGCTGAGCAACAATAGAGTTAGCTACGTTGTCATCAATTGCGCTTCCTAACATAATGATACGATCTTTTAAAAGGCGTGAATAAATGTCATAAGCACGTTCACCACGGTTTGTTTGTTCAATAACTGTAGGAATTAAATTCATAAAGAAAGCCTCCTTAAAATTTTCAATTCGAAATACTTATTTTATGTATATCATAATCTAAAGGTCAGTTAAGGTCAAACGATATACACTGACTGTGTATTAATTCGCTGACTTTTTAAGAAATCCTGCTTCAAACTTTCCTTCATACTTTTAATACATATTCATCATATCCGATTCTATACAATTTAAAACGGATTGAATTGGTAAAACTTACTGAGACTATAGTCCCGACACAAAAATAGAAAATTCGACTCATTCTTTGTTGCTCTATATGTATATAATAGAAAATAGAAGAATTTTGTCGAAAAAAGGTAAGTGGAGGAGTATTGTAATGGGACCAATTAAAGGATATTTTTTGCGTAAGTGGCATGGCTTCTTCATGAAGAGGCACCTATCAATTCGGGAAATAGTCGCTGATCCCGCTGAAAAACAAAGGCGTTATGAAAAAGCAACCGCTCACGCAAACAAATTATTGAGAAATTAGTACTCTAAAACTTACCATTAATACCATGAAATTAACATAGATGAATTGCGAAAGATATTATAAGATAAAAGAGTAAAACACGTCCACGTTTTACCTGCATATAGTAGCCCCTTTTCGAAGGGGCTACTTATATTTTTGCCTCCAGATTTATTAAAATTAGAGTTATAATAATCCTTTCTCGAGCTTCGAAAAGTGAAAGTTTGATGTTGCTTATTATACAGGTGCTCCTGGTTCTATAAATCATTAAGATGAGTGTTGGGTACAGGATTCTCCTAAAAGGTGAAAAAACTAGTGCATCAACGCCTCCTTACAATAAAATGAACGAACTCCCTACATCTATGCAAATTACCACACTTACCTGCTTGGCAAATCCGGTTACTTACATTTCTTATGAAACATTTGTGTTTAGACGAGATACATGTGAATACTATAAATAAAAATGTAATCGTTTACAATGTTGTTATAAAACACTTCACTGAAAACTATAAACATAGTATGATAGATTTTAGGAGGAGGTTATGTTGATGAATATGGATTTTGGTTTATACCAGCAACAGTCCATGAAGCTTGTCATGACAAATGAATTGCGTCAGGCAATTTCTCTTTTGCAATATTCAACACAGGAATTATTGTCATTTATTGAAGAACAGCAATTGGAAAATCCTCTTCTAGAAGTGAAAGAAAAACGAAGTGAAGATCGTTCGCTAAATAAGTCTGACGTTGATTATGAAAAGACGGCTGAGTGGAAAACCTACGAAGGTGAGACGACATCTCCATTAGATTACGTTAGTAAAAATGAAGCTAGCCTTCATAATTATTTACTTAACCAAATTCGCTTTATGCCGTTAACAGCAACTGAAAAAAAGGTAATCACATACCTCATTAATTCACTTGATGAGAATGGTTATTTTACAGGCGACTTAGACGAAGTAGCGGTACGTTTTTCGATCTCTCAGGAAAAGGCACTTTTCGATTTGCAAGTCTTGCAGTCATTAGAGCCTGCTGGTGTCGCTGCTCGTAATCTTCAAGAGTGTCTGATCTTGCAATTACGTCGAATGGAGCCGAGGAACGAGCATGCTGAACTGATTGTTGAGAATTATTTAGATATGTTCGCTAATAAAAAATGGAAGGAAATTGCCAAGGCTTTAACAATTACACTCGAAGACGTTCAACGAGTAGCAGATTTTATTCAAAGACTACAACCAAGGCCAGGAGCTATCTATAATCATGAGCCTTCTACTTATATTAGCCCAGATGTATTTATTGATATAGTCGATCAAAAAGTAATAATCTCAATGAATGACCATCTTTTACCCACGGTTACTGTAAGTCGTGATTATAGAGAGTTGTTGGACAAAGCAACAGATGAAACTTCACTAAAATATGTGCAGCAGAAATATCAACAAATCTTATGGTTAGTAAAAAGCCTTGATCAACGTCAACAAACATTGCTCAAGGTAACTGAAGCGATCGCTAAGCATCAGGAAAACTTCTTTAAATACGGATTTGAGTATTTAAAACCACTAACATTAAAGGAAATCGCTACGGAAATAGATGTGCATGAATCAACGGTTAGTCGTGTGACCACACAAAAATTTGTTCAAACTCCCAGAGGTTTGTTTGAGCTAAAATATTTTTTTAGTTCATCGTTGAAAAATGATGACGGAAATGGAGCATCATCACTAACTGTCAAAGAATTACTAAAGAAGGTTGTTGATCAAGAAAATAAACAAAAGCCTTTCTCTGATCAAAAAATAGCTTCTATTTTAGAAAAAGAACATGCCATCGAGATTTCACGTCGTACCGTGACTAAATATCGTGAAGAATTAAATATCCCATCATCGTCAAAGCGAAAGCGCTTTTGAATGTAGAATCTATCATCCAAAATGTTTTCACAGTTGGAAACGTAACGTTTTATATTCTACAAATTTACGGAGGTTCTATGAAAGTTATTTATTACTCGAAAGAAAATTGTTCATTATGTGATAAAGGGCTCCTAGTGTTAGAAGAAATTTCTAGAGAATTCCCTCTATCAATTGAAGTGGTTGATATTTATCAAGATGATGATCTTTTAATGAAATACCAAATTATGATCCCTGTTGTGGAAATCATGGGCGAGGAAGTCGATTACGGGATTCTTTCAGAAGCAAAGATAAGAGACTTTCTTGAGAGGAAGAGTTGAGGCAAAAGCATTACGCGATTGTCTCAACTCTTTTACATTTTTATGGCCCGATATAGAAAATTCACAATTGCCTTTATGAATGCGTTTCCAATTGTGACAATCTAAAATTTGCTAATATTAGGCTTGCTATGAAAATAAATCCTTGTTACACTTAGATTGTAATAAGGATTTATTTTCTTGTTGGAAAACTACCCAAGGATTTGGGAATGGTTTTTCTAATTTTTTCACCCTTATGGGACATAATATGTCTATGAGGGACGTTATAAGTCCCTGTCTTACATAATCGAAAAATGGGTAGGGGATTTATATGAGGTTATTATTAGATATTCAGAAAAAATTATTACCCGATCTTTTGGATGTGCTAGGCAGTCGCTATCGAATATTACGTTACATTCGCTTGATGCAACCAATCGGTCGAAGAAGTCTGGCAACAAGTTTGGGAATGTCGGAACGAGTGTTACGTAGTGAGGTAACGTTTCTCAAAGACCAAGGTTTACTCGATATGGCTACTGCAGGAATGACGTTAACTGAGGAAGGTAAAAGTATTCTAGCTCAGCTTGAAGATGTCATGAGTGACATTTTTGATTTAAAAGATCTTGAGGAGCAAATCAAGAAAAACTTGGGCCTTGCTGAGGTGATTGTCGTACCAGGTGACAGTGATGAGACCCCTTGGGTGAAAAAGGAAATGGGCCGAGTAACAGTTCAATTAATGAAACGCTACTTAGCAGACGAGTCCCAAAAAGTTGTCGCACTAACAGGGGGAACAACGATTGCCGCTGTGGCGGAAATGATGACCCCAGACAGTGAGATGAAGGAAGCTCTTTTTGTACCGGCACGTGGTGGCCTTGGTGAACAAGTGGAAAATCAAGCAAATACGATTTGTGCAACGATGGCTACAAAAGCCATGGGGAGCTACCGATTGCTTCACGTTCCAGACCAAATTAGCCAAGACTCTTACACATCCTTGATGGAGGAACCGAAAATTAAAGAAATCCTTACTCTAATCCGTTCCGCTAATCTGGTGGTTCATGGGATTGGCGAAGCAACAACAATGGCAGAGCGACGTGGGTCAACTTCCGAGCTACTACAAAATCTATCGGCAAAACAAGCTGTTGCAGAGGCGTTTGGATATTATTTCAATAAAGATGGAAATATTATTCATAGAGTTTTAACGATTGGTCTTCAACTAGAGGACGTTTCTAACTCCAACAATGTTGTAGCAGTTGCTGGGGGTGCTTCGAAAGCTCAAGCAATCTCAGCGTATATGAAGCAAGGAACGAGTAACATCCTGATTACCGATGAGGGAGCAGCCAAAGCATTATTACAAATAGATTCATAAAAAAACTATTTTATTGAATACTAAAACATGTACGAAAAGGCAATGCTTATCATTGTGATTTATGAATGGAGTTGTAGATAAAATTGAAGTTTTTCTTTCAATCAAACTACATTCAACATTGTTATTAAGGGAATTCCCTTTATATAAAAAGATTTAGCTTAATCCAAGGAGGAATATTAATTATGGCAACTAAAGTAGGAATTAATGGTTTTGGACGTATTGGACGCGTGGTTTTCCGTGCAGCTCTAAATAACCCGAATGTAGAGGTTGTAGCAGTAAATGACTTAACAGATGCTCACTCACTGGCTCACCTTTTAAAATATGATTCAGTTCACGGAACACTAAATGCTACAGTTGAAGTAAATGGTGAAAACCTAGTAGTAAACGGAAAAGAAATTAAAGTTATCGCTGAGCGTGATCCAGCACAACTTCCTTGGGGAGACCTAGGAGTAGATGTAGTAATCGAGTCTACTGGTCGTTTCACAAAGCGTGACGATGCAGCGAAACACTTAGAAGCTGGTGCGAAAAAAGTTATCATCTCTGCTCCTGCAACTGAAGAAGATATCACAATCGTAATGGGAGTTAACGAAGATAAATATGATGCTGCTAGCCACCATGTTATTTCAAACGCATCTTGTACAACAAACTGCTTAGCGCCATTCGCAAAAGTAATCAACGATAACTTCGGATTACGTCGCGGTATGATGACAACAGTTCACTCTTACACAAACGATCAACAAATTTTAGATTTACCACACAAAGATTTACGTCGTGCTCGTGCGGCAGCTGAGAACATCATTCCTACAACAACTGGTGCAGCTAAAGCAGTAGCTTTAGTACTTCCTGAGTTAAAAGGTAAATTAAATGGTGGAGCTCTACGTGTTCCAACTCCAAACGTTTCATTAGTAGACTTAGTTGCTGAATTAGATAAAGAAGTAACAGTTGATGAAATCAACGCTGTTCTTAAAGAAGCTGCTGAAGGTCCATTAAAAGGAATCCTTGGTTACTCTGAAGAGCCACTAGTTTCTCGTGACTACAATGGTAGCCCTGCTTCTTCTACAATCGATGCTCTTTCTACAATGGTTATGGAAGGCAACATGGTAAAAATCATTTCTTGGTACGACAACGAGTCTGGTTACTCTCACCGTGTAGTTGACCTAGTAGACTACATCGCTAAAAAAGGTTTATAATTTCCAAAGGGAATTTAATGGTAATTGTTGAATAATAGTTAGTTGGCAGAGAGGAGAAGGGAAACGTGTTTCTCTCTCCTCTTTCCAATGTCAAACCATTAAATGAATGTTTGATAAGAATGTTTTTTTTATGAATACATAACAATCATTCAACATTCAACATTCTACATATCATAGGAGGGTTTTACATGAACAAAATGTCTGTTCGCGATATTGATGTAAAAGGAAAACGTGTATTTTGCCGTGTTGATTTTAACGTACCAATGAAAGACAACCAAGTGACTGACGATACACGTATTCGTGCAGCTCTTCCAACGGTACAATTTTTAATGGACCAAGGCGCAAAAGTTATTTTAGCGAGCCATCTTGGTCGTCCGAAAGGGCAAGTGAACGAAGAAATGCGCTTAACAGCTGTAGCTGCTCGTTTAAGTGAACTTCTTGGTAAAAACGTAGTGAAAACTGACGAAGCTTATGGTGAGGCAGTTGAGACAGCAATTGCTGGTCTAGCAGAAGGCGATGTTCTATTACTAGAAAACGTTCGTTTCTACCCAGGAGAAGAAAAGAATGATCCTGAGTTGGCAAAAGCGTTTGCTAGCCTAGCAGATGTTTACGTAAACGATGCGTTTGGTGCAGCACATAGAGCGCATGCTTCAACTGAAGGAATTGCTCATCATCTTCCTGCGGTTTCTGGTCTTTTAATGGAGAAAGAACTAGATGTCTTAGGTAAAGCATTGTTAAATCCAGATCGTCCTTTTACAGCTATTATTGGTGGCGCGAAAGTAAAAGACAAAATTGGGGTTATCGAGAACTTATTAGACAAAGTTGATAATCTAATCATCGGCGGCGGTTTAGCTTATACGTTTGTAAAAGCGCTTGGACATGATGTAGGTAAATCATTACTTGAAGAAGATAAAATTGACTTAGCAAAATCGTTCATGGACAAAGCTAAAGAAAAAGGCGTCAACTTCTACATGCCTGAAGATGTTGTCGTAGCAGACGATTTCTCAAACGATGCGACAACAAAGGTTGTTGGTATCGATGCTATTCCAAGTGATTGGGAAGGCTTAGACATCGGTCCAAAAACAGTTGACACATACCGTAAAGTGATCATGGAATCAAAGCTAGTGATCTGGAACGGTCCAATGGGCGTGTTTGAATTATCATCATTTGAGAACGGTACGAAATCAGTCGGAGTTGCCTTAGCTGATGCACAAAATACGTACACAGTTATCGGTGGTGGAGACTCTGCAGCGGCTGTTGAAAAATTTGGTCTAGCGGAAAATATGGACCACATCTCAACTGGTGGTGGAGCATCATTAGAATTCATGGAAGGTAAACAACTTCCTGGAGTAGTGGCGTTAAACGATAAGTAATGTAAAATTCAACATGTAGAATGTGGAATTTTAGCAACAAATTCTACATTTTACACTCTACATTTCATTATAGGAGGTTTTAAAAGTGCGTAAACCAATTATTGCTGGTAACTGGAAGATGAATAAGACTATTGGTGAAGCCAAAACGTTTGTGCAAGAGGTAAAGGGTTTAGTACCATCAAGCGCAAAGGTTGACTCGGTTGTTTGTGCACCTGCATTATTTTTGGATTGCCTAGTTGATAATTCTGCAGGCTCTGACTTAAAAATCGGTGCTCAAAACATGCATTTTGAAGACAATGGTGCGTTTACAGGAGAAGTTAGCCCTGTTGCACTTAAAGATCTTGATGTGGCTTACGTGATTATTGGTCACTCAGAGCGTCGTGAAATGTTTGCTGAAACAGATGAAACTGTTAACAAGAAAACTCATGCAGCACTTAAACACGGGTTAGTACCAATCGTTTGTTGTGGAGAAACTCTAGAAGAGCGTGAAGCTGGTAAAACAAACGATGTTGTTCGTGGGCAAATGGAAAAAGGCTTAGCTGGACTTACTGAAGAGCAAGTAAAAACAGTTGTTGTTGCTTATGAGCCGATTTGGGCAATTGGAACAGGAAAATCTTCTTCAGCTACAGAAGCAAATGAAACGTGTGCCTACATTCGTACAGTCATTGCTGGGATGTTTTCACAAGAAGCGGCCGACGCAGTACGAATTCAATATGGTGGTAGCGTGAAGCCTGAAAACATTAAGGAATATTTAGGGCAAAGTGATATTGATGGCGCCTTAGTTGGTGGCGCAAGCCTTGACCATCAGTCATTTTTACAGCTGTTGGAGGCAGGCAATGAGTAAGAAACCAGTAGCGTTAATCATCTTGGACGGATTTGCGTTACGCGATGAAACAAAAGGAAACGCTGTTGCTCATGCAAACAAACCGAATTTTGATCGCTACTGGAATGAATATCCTCATGCACAATTATTAGCATCTGGTGAAGCGGTAGGTTTACCAGAAGGACAAATGGGTAATTCAGAAGTAGGGCATTTAAATATTGGTGCTGGCCGTATTGTTTATCAAAGTTTAACTCGCGTAAACAAGTCAATTCGTGAAGGTGAATTTTTTGGAAATGAAACGTTTTTAAATGCGATCAACCATGTGAAAGAAAAAAATAGTAGTCTTCACATCTACGGTCTTTTATCTGATGGTGGAATTCATAGTCACATTCAACATTTATTTGCTTTACTAGAGCTAGCTAAAGAAAAGCAAGTAGAGAAAGTATATGTACATGGTTTCCTAGATGGAAGAGATGTAGGACCTACAAGTGCAGAGGAATATCTCGTTGCGCTTGAGGAAAAAATGAATTCGTTAGGTACAGGAAAACTTGCTTCAATTTCAGGACGTTACTATGCGATGGATCGCGACCAGCGCTGGGAACGTGTTGAGAAAACCTATCGTGCGATGGTGTATGGAGAAGGTCTGATGTATAAGAATTCACGTGAAGCCCTACAAGACTCTTATAACAATGGAATTCACGATGAGTTCGTGTTGCCGTCAGTGATGACAAATGAAGACGGGACACCAGTAGGGACAATTAAAGATAATGATGCGATCATCTTCTTTAACTTCCGTCCAGATCGTGCCATTCAATTATCACAAGTGTTTACTAACAGTGACTTCCGAGGCTTTGACCGCGGGGATCAACATCCAGTTGATTTGCATTATGTTTGTTTAACACATTTTAGTGAGAGTGTTCAAGGATTTGTGGCATTTCATCCAACGAACCTTGATAACACACTTGGTGAAGTATTAAGCCAACAAGGTCTAAAGCAGTTACGTATTGCCGAAACTGAGAAGTATCCGCATGTAACTTTCTTCTTTAGCGGTGGTCGTGAAGAGAAGTTTCCAGGTGAAGAACGTATTTTAATTAATTCACCAAAGGTTCCAACTTACGATTTACAACCTGAAATGAGTGCTTACGAGGTAACGGATGCTCTGTTAAAAGAAATTGAAGCAGACAATCACGATGCCATCATTTTAAACTTTGCCAACCCAGACATGGTTGGACACTCAGGTATGCTTGAACCAACAGTCAAAGCAATTGAAGTTGTTGATGAGTGCTTAGGTAAAATAGTAGATGCCATTATTGCAAAAGGTGGCTATGCCGTAATCACCGCTGACCACGGGAATGCCGATGAAGTGATTACGATGCAGGATACACCGATGACCGCTCACACGACAAATCCTGTTCCTGTGATTGTTACGAAAAAAGATGTAACTCTTCGTGAAGACGGGATTTTAGCAGATCTGTCACCGACAGTGTTAGAACTGTTAGGTGCTAGTCAACCAGAAGAAATGACTGGGAAGAGCTTAATAAAAAATTAACAATTAGCAATTAGGAATTATGAATTGTATCGTTTATCATAGAAGTTGAGCTTCATGGAATACATACAATCATTCAAAATTAAAAAGGAGTGTTCTTAAATGACAATTATTACTGATGTATATGCACGCGAAGTATTAGACTCTCGTGGAAATCCAACAATTGAAGTTGAAGTATATCTTGAAGGTGGCGCAATGGGTCGAGCAATGGTACCAAGTGGTGCGTCTACTGGTGAGCACGAAGCTGTTGAATTACGTGACGGCGGCGACCGCTACATGGGGAAAGGTGTTTTAAAAGCAGTTGAGCATGTTAATGAGGACATCGCTCCAGAGTTAGTTGGTTACGATGCTTTAGACCAAATCGGAATTGACCAACTTTTAATCGACCTTGATGGAACTCCAAACAAAGGTAAGTTAGGTGCTAACGCTATTTTAGGTGTATCTATGGCTGTTGCTCGTGCTGCTGCCGATGCATTAGATGTTCCTTTATATGTGTACCTTGGCGGATTTAACGCAAAAACTTTACCAACTCCAATGATGAACATCATCAACGGTGGTGAGCATGCGGACAACAACGTAGACATTCAAGAGTTTATGATCATGCCTGTAGGTGCTGAAAAATTTGCTGATGCTCTTCGTATGGGTACAGAAATTTTCCATAACTTAAAAGCAGTTCTTAAATCTAAAGGCTACAACACAGCTGTAGGTGACGAAGGTGGATTTGCTCCAAACTTATCATCTAACGAAGAAGCTCTTCAAACAATCATCGAAGCAATCGAAAAAGCTGGTTACAAGCCAGGTGAAGAAGTAATGCTTGCAATGGACGTTGCTGCTTCTGAAATGTACGAAGATGGTAAGTACAACATGAAGGGTGAAGGTGTTGTCAAAACAGCTGAAGAAATGGTTGAGTACTATAGCCAGTTAGTTGCTAAATATCCAATCGTATCAATTGAAGACGGTCTTGACGAGAACGACTGGGATGGCTGGAAGAAGTTAACTGAAGCTTTAGGAGACAAAGTACAATTAGTTGGAGACGACTTATTCGTAACAAACACTTCTAAGCTTTCTGAAGGAATTGAAAAAGGAATTGGTAACTCAATCCTAATCAAAGTTAACCAAATCGGTACATTAACTGAAACTTTCGATGCAATCGAAATGGCAAAACGCGCTGGTTACACAGCAGTAATCTCTCACCGTTCTGGTGAAACAGAAGACAGCACAATCGCTGACATCGCTGTTGCAACAAACGCTGGCCAAATCAAAACTGGTGCACCTTCACGTACAGACCGTGTAGCAAAATACAACCAATTACTTCGCATTGAAGATGGTTTAGACTACATCGGCCAATACGCTGGAAGAAAAGCATTCTATAATCTTAAAAATATCTAATGTTAATAAGAGAAACGACTCTAGAAGTTCTAGAGTCGTTTTTTGGTGTGCTTTTAAGGCTGGAGCTGTATGTTTTGTTCAAATTAACGGCCAAAACTGCTCTGTCTACAGTTCGAAAACCAAATTAACGGCCAAAACTGCTCTGTTTAGAGTTCGAAAACCAAGTTTATAGTCCAATCTGCCGTGTTTATAGTCCGAGAATTAAATTTATAGTCCAACCTGCTCTGTTTATAGTCCAAAAAACCATATTTATAATCCAAACCACACCATTTATAGTCCAAATACAAATATTTTACGGTAGGGGGTATGTAACGTGCGCAAAAAAAAGTAGCAGGGAAACCCCTGCTACTTACTTTACGCTACGAATGCAACTAACACTGCTAAAACGATGAATAATGTTGCTAAAACTACTGTCGCTTTTTGAAGAACGGCATCTATCCCACGAGCTTTTTGTTTACCCATTAATTGTTCAGCACCACCTGAGATAGCACCTGCCAATCCTGCGCTACGGCCTGATTGTAATAAAACAACTGCGATCAGTAATACTGAAACAATTACTAATAATACTGTAAATAAAGTATGCACGAAAACACCTCCACGTAAGTATACATTAGTCTTAATGTACCACAAGAGTGGTCTTTGTACAAGCAATGATTGAAAAATATGAAACATTTCACATGACAGAAGCGTATAACTAGAGTAAGATTGTAGCAGGCGTTTTCCAATATATTCTACAATTCCAATAATGGGGGAAAAGAAAATGATTGGTTGCTTATGTATACATGGTTTTACAGGGGAAGCTAAAGAAGTAGAGCCTTTGACTAACATTTTAAAAAAGAAAAAAGGCTGGATGGTCTATTCGCCAACATTACCTGGTCATGGTAGCAAAGAGGGCTTAAAGAAAGCAAATTTTAAGCATTGGTTATATGCGGCAGAGGTTGCAGCGCAGGAGCTCCTAAAGCGGTGTGAGAAAGTCTACGTAATAGGTTTTTCTATGGGGGGCATGATCGCTGCCTATGTTGCCTCAAAGTACCCAATTCATAAGCTCATCCTCTTAAGCTGCTCCGCCTACTACTTAAATCCAAAACAAATAATACAGGATATGAAGGGCTGGATCATTGAGGGCTGGCGCGGTGAGCTTGGCAATGATTATCTTTATAAAATGTATCGAAAAAAGATTATTGATACTCCTGTAAAAGCGACAATTGAGTTTGCAAAAACTGTGTATAAAACAAGACCGATTTTAAAAAAGGTCAAAGTACCAACGCTCATCGTTCAAGGGGAATGTGATGGGTTGGTTCCCCCACGAAAAAGTGCAGAATACTTATATGAGATGATTAGTTCGTCCGAAAAGCAGTTATACTACTTTAAAAACTCAAAGCATTATATCTGGCTTGGTGAAGAGCGAGAAGATTTGCTAGAGATCATCAATCACTTTCTTGAGAATTAACGGAGGTTACTATATATGAAAGTTGCAGCACCGAAACCATTTTTATTTGAAGGGGGAGAGCGAGCAGCATTACTACTTCATGGCTTTACAGGTAGTTCAGCAGATGTACGAATGCTTGGCCGATATTTAAATAAACAAGGGTATACATGTCATGCACCCCAATATAAGGGACATGGTGTGCCACCAGAGGAATTAGTTCATACAGGACCAGACGATTGGTGGGAGGACGTCCTAGCAGGCTACAATTTACTGAAAGAGAGAGGCCACGAAGAAATTGTTGTGGCTGGCCTTTCTCTTGGAGGGGTATTTTCACTAAAATTAGGTTACACTTTACCTGTGAAGGGAATTATCCCGATGTGTGCACCTATGCATATTAAAAGTGAAGAAGTCATGTATAAAGGCGTTTTAGCTTATGCTAGGGAGTATAAAAGCCGTGAACAAAAAAGTGATGAACAGATCAGTGTAGAAATGGAAGAGTTTAAGAAAACACCGATGCGAACGTTAAAAGCACTTCAACAACTTTTGCAGGAGGTTCGTGATAACGTCGATATGATTTACGCACCTACGTTTGTTGTCCAAGCACGCCACGACGATATGATTAATACGGAGAGTGCGGACATCATCCATGACCACATCCAATCAGAAAACAAACAGCTGAAGTGGTATGAAGAATCTGGCCATGTCATTACACTTGATAAAGAAAAAGAACAACTGCACGAAGATGTTTATACATTTATTGAGAGTTTGGATTGGAATGTCTAAGAAATGAATTGCTTTTTGCGAAAGCTTGAAAGCATGAAAAAACCATATTAAATTAAAGGAGGGAAAAATATATGGATTATCAACAAAGAAAAGAACAGCTTCTCGGCTTTATGAGAGAAGAGGCTTATAAACCATTATCTGTAACGGAACTAGAAGCAGCGTTTGGTATTACTGATTCTAGTGAGTTTAAGGATTTTGTAAAAGTTTTAAATGAAATGGAACAACAAGGTTTGATTGTTCGCACAAGAAGTAATCGCTATGGCTTACCTGAAAAAATGAATTTGGTTCGCGGGAAAGTCCAAGCCAATGCCAAAGGATTTGCGTTTATTATTCCTGAGGATGGGATGTCGGAACGTGATATCTATGTGAATAGTGCTGATATGAATAGTGCGATGAACGGAGATGTCGTACTTGTTCGGTTACATCCGAAATCGGAAGGAGCTCGTCCAGAAGGACAGGTCATCCGTATTTTAGAAAGAGGACTTACTCAAGTAGTAGGTACATACTCTGAAAATAAGTTTTACGGATTTGTCATTGCCGATGATAAACGTATTCCAAATGATATTTTTATCCCGAAAGATGCGAACAGAGGGGCAGTAGACGGTCATAAGGTAGTTGTGAAGATTACAAAATATCCAGAAGGACGTATGAGTGCCGAGGGTGAAGTAGTCACTATTTTAGGACATAAAAATGACCCTGGAGTCGATATTCTATCGATCATTCACAAGCATGGCCTACCACAGGATTTCCCTGAAGAGGTATTGGCTCAAGCAAACGCTGTACCTGATGAAATTGATCCTGAGGAGATTAAAGGTCGCCGTGACCTTCGTGACCAGACCATCGTTACCATCGATGGTGCGGATGCGAAAGACCTTGATGATGCTGTAAATGTTGAGCACCTAGAAAACGGTAACTATAAACTTGGCGTACACATTGCTGACGTAAGTTACTACGTAACAGAGGACTCACCAATTGATAAAGAAGCGTTTGAGAGAGCGACAAGTGTTTACTTAGTAGATCGAGTTATCCCGATGATTCCACATCGTTTATCGAACGGGATTTGTTCATTAAATCCGAAGGTAGACCGCTTAACACTATCATGTGAAATGGAAATTAATCCTCAGGGACAAGTTGTCGCTCATGAGATTTTTCAAAGTGTGATTCGTACAACAGAACGCATGACCTATACGGATGTTCGAAAGATTTTAAATGACGAAGATGAAGAGGTAACAAAGCGTTATGAACCGCTCATTCCATTCTTTAAACAAATGGGCGAACTAGCGAACATTCTTCGTAACAAGCGCATGGAGCGTGGCGCGATTGACTTTGATTTTAAAGAATCGAAGGTCTTAGTTGACGAAGATGGTAACCCTACAGATGTTGTGCTTCGTGAACGTTCAGTTGCAGAACGCTTAATCGAAGAGTTTATGTTAGCAGCTAACGAAACGATAGCGGAACACTTTCATTGGATGAAAATTCCGTTTATGTATCGGATCCATGAAGACCCAGATGCGGAAAAGTTAACACGCTTCTTAGAATTTATAACGAATTTTGGCTATGTTGTTCGCGGTACAGCAAATACGCTTCATCCAAGAGCGCTACAAATGCTATTAGAGGAAGTTCGTGGTGAACCGGAAGAAACGGTTATAAGTACGGTCATGCTTCGCTCAATGAAGCAAGCAAAATACGATCATAACAGCTTAGGTCACTTTGGATTATCAACGGAATTTTATACTCATTTTACGTCACCAATCCGACGTTATCCAGACTTAATTGTTCATCGTCTGATCCGTAAGTACTTAATTGAAGGAAAAACAGATGATCATACAGTTAGTCATTGGGCGGAAAAGCTGCCAGTGATTGCGAGTCACGCATCGGAAATGGAACGTCGTGCGGTTGAAGCAGAACGTGATACAGATACGTTAAAGAAAGTACAATACATGCAGGATAAGATTGGTGAGCAATTTGAAGGGATGATTTCTGGGGTAACTAACTTCGGTATCTTCGTAGAGCTTCCAAACACAATCGAAGGTCTTGTACACGTAAGCTATTTAACAGATGACTACTACCATTATGATGAAAAACAATATGCGATGATCGGTGAACGTACCGGAAATGTCTTCCGCATTGGTGATGAGATCGAGGTAAAGGTTATCGGTGTTAACGTTGACGAGATGTCTATCGACTTCGAAGTTGTCGGCATGAAAGCAAGAAAAGAACGTACCCCACGTGAGAAGCCAAAAGTCATCGTTGGCGGTGGAAAGCGTAAAGATCGCAGCGGTGGTGGTGCCGGTGGCGAACGTGGTCGTAGGTCAGGTTCTGGTCAAGGAAAGCCCAAACAAGGTGAAGGACAAGGCGACAAAGATAAAGCCAAACGTGGCGGTGGAGCTAAGAAAAAGAAATTCTACGAAAACGCTCCTAAAGCTAAAAGGAATAAAGGCAAGAAACGAAATAAATAGCTCACTTCGTTCGGTGTCAGACACCTTAAATGTACAAAAATGCTCGAAAGTCTCCCTGACATGGACGAATACAGGTGGTGCAACAAGCACCACCTGTATTTCTTGAATTCCTGATAAGAAAATGCTATGATGTAGGGACGATGATTGTAAGGAGGTGCTAATAATGCCGAAGCATGATGCGAAGGTTGTTGCTCAAAACAAAAAAGCGAACCACGATTATTTTATTGAAGAAACGTACGAAACTGGTATTGTTCTTACGGGTACGGAAATAAAGTCAATTCGTGCTGGGAAAGCCAATATAAGAGATGCCTTTGCCCGCATTAAAAACGGCGAAGTATTCTTATGGAATGCACATATTAGCCCATACGAGCAAGGTAATCGTTACAATCACGACCCTTTACGAACACGTAAGCTTTTGATGAATAAAAAAGAGATTAGTAAGCTCATCGGTATTACCAAAGAGCAAGGCTACACTTTAGTCCCGTTAAAAATTTATTTAAAAAACGGTTATGCAAAAGTTCTTATCGGATTAGGTAAAGGTAAGAAAAACTACGATAAGCGTGAGTCTTTAAAAGAAAAAGATGCAAAACGCCAAATCGAAAAAGCATTTAGAGAACGACAGAAACAATAATTACCATTTATGTCGAATGATCTTTATGTTATACTAAGTTTGTAGTTGAGATTGTCACTAACAACTACGACATTTCACAGAGTTCACTACTCTGCAATCTGGGGACGTTCTGGATTCGACAGGGATAGTTTGAGCTTAAGTGGCGAGTCGAGGGGGTCGGCCTCGTTAAAACGCCAACGCCTATAACTGGCAAACCTAATTACGCTTTAGCTGCTTAATATAAAGTAGCTGCTCCTCCCTCCATCGCCCATGTGGTAGGGGTCGGGGCTCAACTTAGTGGGATACGCCGGTTGTTCACCGTCTGAGGACGAAGGAAGAGATTAACCAGACTAGCATCAAGGGCGCCTGTCACTAGGCAGATTTGATTGCGAAACGCTAATGTAGTGACTACACTCGTAGAAGCTTAAGTGCCAATATTTCTGGACGTGGGTTCGATTAGTAAAATGGTCGCCTTGTGTGGTGACACACAAGTGATAACTTGGCTTTATCGGTGAATTCTAAGTCACAAGAGTGATAAGGTAACACCGAGCGGTATGTGAAGCAATTCAACAGCCGTGTATCGACTTATAGGCTACCAACCTGGTAGTACTAGGATGCAGGATCTGCCTTTTAGGTAAAACTATATTCTGCATAATACGCCAAGGGACTTGAGTAATTCAAGTTCAAGATATAGTCAGTGCCATAGCGAAAGCATGGAACAACATGTCCCACCGTCTCCACCAAATACCAACATCAACCGCGTAGCCGTGTTAGGCTACGCGGTTGTTTTTTATATATTAAGAAGTCAACTACTGCAACTAGTCCAGCTTAATTCTCGTGTTACGTAGTAGACTAAATACTGTTCATTAGAAAATAATATTCCTCAATTAGCGCGATTGCGAAAGACCTAAGCCTAATTCCTCGGTAAAGATAGGGAGGATTAGGCTTTTTTACTTCAAAATCAATGAAGTTAATCTACTGACGAAAAAGGAAATCCTTGGTGGGAAACATGGAAGAGATTGTGAATTCTTGACGCTGTAATCATCTACGAGCCTCAACCCGTCAAACGTTTGGAAATAAACAATGAAACAATTTCCGAAAATGATGCAAGAAATCTGTCAGGAAGGGTTCTGTGCGGATTGCTTTAGTTTACAAACTATGAATAATCTTTACTCTTATAGCGGAAAATATTTCATGTAATTATTTTGATTCTATATTAAAAGGTGACATAGTAACTTTAGTCTTGAAATGGTGGGTATCTATTAAATGAAAAAAAAGGTGAAAACATGAAAAGGAAAATAAAGAAACCGGTCCATTTATCCTCTTTATTAAAGTATAGAGAAGATGTTCCTACCTATTTTTCTGAAGATAGCATTGGTTGTAATCATAATTGCCTAGATGAAAGTTTAGAAAGTAATTTAAAAAAACTTAAAGGATTAATGGGGAACAGTTTCGATCTTGTCTCACGAGAGTTAGTTATCAATAGAGAACCACTCGTGAACGGTGTAGCTCTTTATCTAACTGGATTAGTTGATGAAAATCTAGTGAGTGAATTAATCATTAAAGCTTTAGTTGAGCATCCAATGAAACTAAATGAAAACGGGTCAAGTATTGACCTTTTAACAGCCATCGAGAAACAAGTACTTAATGTATCTAATGTAAGTATTAGTTCTGATTGGAACACAATTATTCATGCATTACTATCAGGTAACACGATTTTATTAATTGATCATATTAATCAAGCAATCATTGGTGGAACATCTGGTGGCGAATGGCGCTCAATTGAAGAACCAACGGCTGAAATCACGATTCGTGGACCGAAGGATAGTTTCAATGAGTCATTAAAAACGAATATTACATTAATAAGAAGGCGAATTAAAAGTCCACATTTACGTTTTGAAAAGTTTCAATTAGGCACAATTACTCAAACCGATGTAGCTTTAGTATATATTGACGGAATTACCGACCAACAGCTAATTAAGGAAGTGAAAGAAAGACTTAATCGAATTGAAATCGATGAAATACTTAGCTCTGCTAATATTGAAGAACTAATTCAAGATAGTACTTTTACTCCATTTCCAACGATTTTAAATACGGAACGACCTGATATTGTTGCCAATACACTTGTAGAAGGAAAAGTAATAATCATTGTTGATGGCACCCCATTCGTTTTAATTGCACCAACGAGCTTCTCACAATTATTTAAGGCTGCTGAAGATTATTATCAACGTTACGATTTCGTAACATTATTACGGGTTTTAAGATATATTGCATTTACTACTTCATTACTTGGTCCATCAATTTATATAGCGCTAATTACGTTCCATCAAGATTTAATACCTACAACATTAGTCATTAGCTTAGCGGCACAAAGAGAAGGAATTCCTTTTCCAGCTTTTATCGAAGCGTTCATCATGGAATTTACTTTTGAAGTATTAAGGGAAGCTGGAATTCGAATGCCACGGGCAATCGGGCAGGCTGTTTCTATCGTTGGAGCCCTCGTAATCGGCCAAGCAGCCGTACAGGCGGGAATTGTGTCTGCTGCTATGGTTATCGTTGTGGCTGGGACTGCGATTGCAAGCTTTACAACCCCAGCTTTCAACTTAGCTGTTGCTGCTCGTATTTTAAGGTTTGGAATGATGGTGTTAGCCGCAACAATGGGGCTTTACGGGATTATCATCGGTCTGATTATTTTAGTTGCCCATTTATGTAGTTTAAGATCGTTTGGATATCCCTATTTAGCTCCATTTGCTCCATTTATATTAGAAGATCAAAAAGAAGGAATATTTCGTTTTCCATTGTGGACTAGAAGAAAACGTCCTCGTTTACTAACACAAAATAGGACTATAAAAATGGAACAAGGCTTAAAACCATCACCAAAAAATCGAAAGGACGAAGTAAATGACGCATAAGCAGTTAATAGCTTTCGTACTGCTAATTGGAACTTTATTAATCACAGGTTGTTGGAATTCTAAAGAACTTACGGATTTATCATTAATTTCAGCTGTAGGAATTGATAGAAGTAGCGAGAATGATTATAAAGTTTCGTTCCAAATTATTAATGCTGCGGAAGTTGCTGCAGGCCATGACGGTGGTTCGAGGGATGCAACGACAACCGTAGTTTATTCTGCTAGTGGAAATACAATATTTGAAGCCATTAGAAAAACAACACAAGAAATCCCAAGAAAAATTTATTTTCCCCATACAAATTTAATTGTTATTAGTGAAGCGTTTGCCAAAGAAGAGGGGATAGATAAGGTGATTGATTGGTTTGAACGTGACCACGAATTTAGAACAAATATTCAAGTGGTAATCGCGAGAGATACTACAGCTGAGGATATTCTGAAAATTCAATCACCAGTTGAAAGAATAGCTGCGAAAAAGATTATTAAGCAACTAGAAACAACTGAAAAAGTTAATGGGGAAAACTTTGTGGTTGAAATTGACGACATAATTAAATCACTAATAAGTAAGGGGCAAGAACTTAGTTTATCTGGATTTAAAATAACTGGATTAAAAGAAGAAGGACAAAAAATTGAGTCATTACAACAATCGGTGCCGATTGCTCTTTTGGAAGTAAGTGGGATTGGGCTATTTAAAGAAGGAAAGTTAGTTAAGTGGATAGAAGGGAGGCCAGCAAGAGGTTTAAATTGGATCAACGACCGGATAGAAAGTACAATAGTAAATCTCGATTGTGAGGAGCAAAAGAATAAGATTGCTATTGAGATTATTCGCTCAAAAACAAAAATTAATTCAATAATAAAAAATGGAATTCCAAAAATATTTGTAACAATAAATACAGAAGGAAATTTTGGGGAAGTAGATTGTGCAATTGAGTTAGAAAGGGCTGAGACAATTGACCTTTTAGAAAAACAACTTTCGGAGGTAATAAAAAGCGAAATAAGGGATGTAATCAATATTGCTCAAAAAGAGAAGTTGGACTTTTTTGGATTTGGAAATGTCGTTGAAAGGCAACAACGTCAGTATTGGAAGAAAAATGAAGATAATTGGCCAGAACTATTTTCAACTTTAGAAGTAGATGTCCAAGTAAACTCGTATATACGAAGAACTGGAATGAGAATTAACTCTTTTCGAAATTAAATTCAAAATTTGTTGTAAAGGGAGGATCTGAATGGAAAAAGCCAAAATTAATCCCTTTCAGTTATTTGTATTAATTGTCCTTTTTGAATTAGGAAGTGCAATTGTTTTGGCAATAGGTATAGATGCAAAGCAAGGTGCTTGGATTTCAATCCTCCTTGGATTAGCTGCAGGTTTAGTCGCATTTTTTATTTACTACAGGTTATATAAACAATTCCCAGATCTCCCTCTAACTGGTTACTTGCAAAAAGTGCTAGGAAGGTATATAGGAACAGTTGTTGGATTTCTTTACGTAATATATTTTCTTTATATTGCAGCAAGAGTGCTACGTGATTTTGGAGATCTGCTGGTATCATCAACGCTCCCAGAGACACCTTTATTTGTAGTAAATCTACTGATGATTTGTGCAATTGTCTATGTGCTTTACCTTGGAGTTGAAGTTTTGGCAAGATCTGGAGAATTTTTTTTAATGATTTTATTAATAATTGGCACCATAGCTAACTTGTTGATCGTTTTTGCTGGGATAATTGATTTAAATAATTTATTACCAATTACAGGCGAGGGCTGGAGCGTCATCCTCTCAACTACATTTCCGGCAGTATTTACTTTTCCATTTGGTGAAGTAGTTGTCTTTACTATGTTACTTCCATATTTGAATCAGCAAAAAGTGGTATTTAAAGTTGGGGCATCTGCATTACTATTTAGTGGCTTACTACTAGCTTTTACAACTTCTATGAACATTGCAGTATTAGGACCTGATATTGCTAGTAGATCAATATTTCCGCTTCTTACAGCAGTCGGGAAAATTAGAGTTGCAGACTTCTTAGAGAGACTAGATGCTTTAGTCGTTGTAACTCTAATTGTAGGAATGTTTTTTAAAATTGCTATTTTTACTTATGCAGGCATTGTTGGTCTTACGTTTTTATTTCGTCTAGATACATACCAAAAACTTGTATTACCTATAGGGCTTATTGTACTGTTTAGTTCAATTTCAATGGCAAAAAACTTTCCGGAACACTTAGAAGAAGGGCTAAAAATCGTTCCATACTTTTTACATTTACCTTTTCAAGTTTTCATTCCGATTGCATTACTTTTAATTCTATTTATTCGAAAAAAGTTCTTTAGTTTTTCCTAGTTTTTTTGTTATTTATTCCTCTGAAATACTTATTCAGTGGAACAAATAAAGAAACCAGAAGGACTATATAAATAACTGTTAACTCGCCTGCTTCCATTACATTAAACGGTTTTATAACTTTTTTAATACTCTGGGTCAAAGGGATTCCTAATAATAAATCCATAGAAATAAGCAGTAAAAACATTGAGATGATAAATAGGGGAATTACAATTACAGTTTTAAACATAAGATAATACCTCAAGTTCGGAGTTTTTTTCTTCCGTTACTTATTGTTTCACCTTTGCTAAAAAATATTAGAAGGTGTTCGTGCTGCAAACGATTCAGATTAACTCCTGTATTTCGTAGTACAACGATACTACTCAGCAAAGATCTACATTTATAGGTCACCTTGTGAAAGGATTTACTTAGACGAAGCAGGTTTATGTACGAGTGAAAACGCACAGAAAGTTCAAATCTGTGCGTTTTACTTGATAAATTGTTGGGCCACTATTATACTAGCATTCACGTTTCTTCCTAAACTGAATCTGATAGATGGATATTATACTCTTCCTTTCCTTTCACTAAGATCGTATCTCGATCACGATACAGTAAGTAAGATGAAAGGAGAAAGGCTGAAAAGTCGGAAATGGGAAAAGCGAGAAATACACCAGTTACTCCGTAGAAGCTTGGTAGAATAACTAGTAATGGAATTAAAAAGATAACTTGTCTTGATAGTGAAAGAATTAGTGCGGGTTTAGGTTTGCCTAATGCTTGATAAATTCCTCCCGCAATAATTTGTACTCCTACTACAAAGAAACAAGCAAACATCACTTTCATAGCGTCAGAACCAATTTCAATAAAAGTAGGGTCATCAGTAAAGATATTTATTCCCTGCTCTGGGAATAAGAATACGAGGATGACAACAAGAATAGAGTTAATGACGACAAATTTAAATGATAACCATATCGTTTCTCGCATTTTTTGAAATTGTTTTGCTCCGTAGTTATATCCGACAATGGGTAACATCCCTTGCATCACCCCAAGCATCGGCATTACCGCAAACCCGATAAGACGCTGTACAATACCAAAGGCAGCTAAATGCATATCGCCACCATGCTGAATGAGCATCGTATTAATTGCAACCATAATAAGGCTGTTCGATGCAGATTGTACAAAGGCAGGGAATCCAATTGTCGTAATTTCTTTTGCTACAGAACCCCTAAACCGAACATTACGTAACTGGAAAGATAGTGCGCTCTTTCCTTTGTAGTAATAGACGAAAATGAATACACTCACAACCCCTTGAGATACAACAGTTGCAATCCCTGCACCCAAAACTCCAAGCCCTAATCCAAAATCAAAGATGAAAATAGGATCTAAGATCAAGTTTATTATTGCAGGTAGAATGGTTGCTTTCATAGCAAACGTTGCATTTCCTTCTGAACGTAAAAGACTATTTGTTGCCATTGAGAATCCGATAAATAGAAACCCTAAGAGAATAGGAAGCATGTAGTCATAGGCGTAATCAATTATATTTTCTGTGGCTCCAAATAAAAAGAGGATGTCTTCTAATAGGAAACCCCCTAAGATGATGCTAATAAAACTGATGATCAGAATTAGAAAGATGAATGTTCCAAAAACCAAATTTGCGTCTTCAACTCTTTTTTCTCCTAACCGTCTTGAGATGATAGAAGCTGCACCGATACCAACAGCACTTGATAATGTCATAACAATCATCATGATTGGATATGCTACAGTCAATCCTGCAACCGCATCTACACCTTCTGCATATGAGATGAAAAAGATATCAACGATATTAAATAATGCCATAACAAATAGGCCGACCATCGCGGGAATCGAAAAACTCCATAATAACTTCGATGGTTTTTCTGTCATAAGTTTCTCACTCGTAGTTAAAGTTTGGTTATTACGTTTCAATTTTTATTCTCCTTATCGGACTAGTGGTCGTCAAGCAAAGCTTAACGACCAGTCCGTTTCATTACATTTCGCTAGCAAGCATGTGTGCAGCTGTTTCGTGCATCTCTTGCAACCCAGAGATTTCTGCAAATTCAGCTACAGTGATGCTGCTTGTTGTTAGAAGTTCTACAATATGCTCATCCATTCTTGACCACGTTTTTCCACCGGCGTTGTCATAAGCGTCGATTAACTTTGTAAGTCCATCATTCCCAAAAAGGAGGTGATGGGTCATGAAATCGACAGATACATCAGCAACCCCGACTTCGGTCCAGTCAATTAAGCCCGTTACTTGATAGTTTTTATTAATAAGGATATGACCTGGATGTAAGTCGCCGTGTTTTACCCCTACATGGGAGGGCCAAAGGGAGTCTTCCGCTAGCCATGCTTGCCAGCGATCCCATAAAGTTGGATTGATCTCGTATTGTTTCTTTACCCGTTCCATTCGCTGTTTCATGGAAGTTCTTAACTCACTGGCACGAAGAATTTCAACCCCGATATGTTTGAATTCTTCGTGAGGCAATGAGTGTAAATCCGCTAGGACTTTTCCTAATGATTGATAATACGCAGGTGGAACATTGGATTCATCAAAACTCCAAACATAGTTTTGTTGCTCCACATCAATCGTAGCTGCAGGAATTCCGCTTAGTTGCTTATATGCAATTAAATCTTCAGAGAAGATAGACCAATCCGGAACTTGAAAGCTTGCATGGTGGTGAATGATATCTAACGCTTTTTTCTCTTGGCGTGCATGTCTCATTGACTCTGGTCTACGTGGAATTCTTAGGATCCATTTATCGTCATGTTGATCTTTAGCGTATGCTACTTGAAAGTCAACACCAGACTCATTGATTTTGATGCTGTTTTCTACAATTTCCAATCCTTTATTCGTTGCTAATTGTTTAAGTTTAAGTGTATTCATGTTTATTTCCTCCAAATGTTCATTCTAATAAATTTGTTTAATTCCTTTTTCTTGTATTTCATATCTATGATCTGCCACACGTTTGACAAACGCACGATCATGGCTAACCAATAAAGCGGTTCCTTCATAATTAAGCAGAAACGTCTCGAGTGCTTTCATGCTATGAATATCTAAAAAGTTAGTTGGTTCGTCTAATATGAGCACATTATAAGAGCCAAGAAACAGTTGGCAAAGTTTTAATCGTATAGCCTCACCGCCACTTAACTGACAGGTTTCTTTTTTTAGATCGTTTCCCGTAAAATTCATCGCATGCAAAACAGCGCGGATTTTACTTTCTTCGTAGTGGCTGTTTTCTTTCATAAATTCTAGAACTGTTTTATCTTTACTAAATTGATAATCAAGTTGTTGATACACACCAAAAACCACTTTGGGAGATAGGGTAATGCCTTCTCTGTCATGAAGGATATGGTTTAATAATGTTGATTTTCCAGACCCATTGGCCCCAGTAATAGCAATGGTTTTACCCAGTGGAAACTGAAAGCTTGCATTGTCAAATAGTAATGTACCCTCCATGTAAATGGTAAGTCGGTCTGCCATGATCGGAAACTTATTGTGCAATTGAAGCAGTTTTGGTTGATGAAAGCGAATCGTCTTTTCTGTTTCTATCGCTTTTACCTCTTCTAATTGCTCTACTCGTTTTTCTAATGCTTTTGCCGCTCGCTGAACTGACTTTTGACTAGTATCTTTTTGTTTAGTCATAAACATCCGGTTTGCAGGTGTTTTTACTTCTTTTTTTGACATAGACAGGTTTGCTTGTGTGATTTTCTTTGCCTTTTTCATTTTCTCATCTGCAGCAGATAACAGCCTTTGTTTTTCTTTTACATATTTTTCATGTCGTTCTTGTTGTTGAATACGTTCAAGTTCTTTTTGACGTTCATAATCAGAATAGTTACCTGTATATTCAATAATTTCGCCCTCATTTATTTCCCATATCTTTGTCACAAGCTGATCAAGTAGGAAACGGTCGTGACTAACCAAAATGAGAGCGCCGTAATAGTACATTAATTCCTCGATAAGAAAATCAACGCCCTTTGTATCAAGGTGAGTAGTCGGTTCGTCAATAAGCAGCCCTTCATGATAAGTAGAAAATAGTTGAGCTAGCTTCAACCGAGTTTGTTCCCCACCACTCATTTGTGTCGCATAACGATCTGGTACGTTTAATTGGCCAAGTAATTTAAAATCGGATGCTTGAGAAGTAGGGGACTCGCTTTGTTTAAAATACCCAAAATCAATCAAACGGTTTACATGTCCTTTATTAGGTTGGTGATCTTGGTGTAAAAGCTGTAATAACGTGCTTTTTCCACTGCCGTTTTTCCCAACGACACCAATTCGGTCAAATTGGTGGACTTTCAGGTTATTAATTGTGAGAATAGTTCGGTCAAAGAATGAAATTTCTATATCTTTCAATTCCAAAACTAGTTTTTGCATTATTACACTCCCTTTTTTATGGAATTTAAAGGAATGTAATCATAAAAAAACCACAGACAGGCTACTGTCTGTGGTGAAGAGTAAACGAGGGATAGCAAATAGACGTCTTCCTTTGTATGAGCGAAAAAAGACATACGAAAAAAAGACAGATGAATATCTGCCTTTCTTCACGTCAAAAGTGTATACTTCTCCGTCGAAGATTATTAAAAATGTGCAGACTACTCCCGTTTACTCTGCTTTATGAAAACAGAGCCTTTGAACATATTAAATTACCTATTGTTCAAAGTTTGCTGGCGTAATCTTCCTGATGGCATCATTTTTAACAACCCTCCTTTTCGTAATATAACATACACTATACATTTACTTATTATTATTGTCAATAAAACCTGAGTAAACAGCTCTATTTGTTGCGTTGTAGCACAACCCTAATCCTACGATATTCCTCAATTTGGCGCGATTACGGAATCCATAGTCCTTCCTCGGTATAGATAGGAGGGCCAGAGCTGGAAATTGTTGTGGCTTTAATCGGACCAAACGCCTTTAAAAGAAAAATTTTTCTCTACTTACTAGGCGTATGGAAGTATCATTTACATTTTAATGTTCTCCAAACGTTATTATTCTTTCGCCGTTTCAAGTTTTTAAGAGTTTGAACATGAGTTCCCTTCAGCAGATAGTATTGTAGTTTCCATTAAGTTTTTTTCTCAAAGTGCACGATCATCATTCAATTAATAAAGTTGATATTCACAAAAAAAAATCCAAAGCTATTTGTCTAATTTGTTATATGCCTAAGCTTAAGTTCCCTGTACAATCCCCCAAAAATAGAAACATGGCTGATGCAACTGGAGGTTGCGCTCTATGCAACCAATGTTAGCTTTACTTTTTACAGGTATTTCATTAGTATTAGTGGCAACTCAGCTACGAGAAATTCTAAAACAACTGGGAAAGGTGATAAGTAGAATGATATTTGCCGAGAAACTTAAAAATGAAAGATTGAAAAAAGGATGGTCACAGGAGGAGTTAGCAGAACAACTATTTGTCAGTCGACAATCAGTTTCAAAATGGGAGAATGGGCAGAATTACCCTAGCATTGAAATTATTATAAAGGTGAGTGATATATTCGGGGTTACCATAGATGAACTATTGAGAAGTGATGAAGACTTAAAAGAAAAAGTCATTCAGGATAGCAAACAGCTTGCACATCCGAAACTTAAGTTTATGTTTGACATGCTCTGGTTAATGGGAGCTGCAATCCTCCTTGTCAAAATAACATCACTTGTTTTAAATCATTTTACCGTGCTACAAATCCCACTGTACGGTGGTTCCTTCTTATGGAATTTTGGCCCTCTCATTTTAATGATTGGTGGAGCGATTGGTTCCAACATGTTAAAAGAAATGTATAAAGAGGATTAGGGAGTAAGACTTCGTACCGTTTCAGTAAATATGTTGGATTGCATACTGATGAAGGAGATCAAACACTGAGAAGATTACTTGGGATATATGCTTCTAGCCAGGGCTTAAATTACTGTGTACTATTTGTACTTGCCACCACATCTATTATTCTATTTTTTACCAACAAGAAGTGCTAGAATAAAGTTGATTAATAGATATTCCTATTTTAAAGGAGAAAAAAGCAATGCTTCATATACTTTATGTAGAAGATGAAATGGAATTAGGTACTTGGGTATACGAGGATTTCAAGCGGCGCGGCTATGAAGTAACCTGGTTAACTAGCGGTGATCAAGCAATGTCTCATATGGATAAAGTAGATATTGTTATTCTCGATATAATGCTCCCTGGGCTTGATGGTTTCTCTATTGGTAGACGGATAAAAAAAGAGTACCCTAGCATCCCGATCATGATGCTTTCGGCTCGTTCTGCTGTGGAGGATAAGGTAGAGGGGCTACAATTTGCCGATGATTTTTTAACAAAACCATTTCATCCTGATGAATTGGATGCTCGTATCCAAGTGTTGTTGCGGAGATTCGATCGGGTTGAACCTGAGGAAGTATCCGTTCAGCATCTAATCTTTTATCCAAAAATGTATCAGCTTGTCGAAAAGGAAACAAAAAAAGAAATCTCGTTAACGTCAAAACAGATTCATATTTTTCAATATTTAGTTAGACATGCAGGTCAGATTGTTACGAAAGAACAAATCTATGAATCCGTCTGGGGAGAAGCTTATTTTGAAGGTGATAAGACATTGATGGTACATATTCGCTATTTACGTGAAAAAATTGAGAAAGACGCAGCTAATCCGTCCATAATTGAAACAATACGTGGCATTGGCTATCGATTAAAACGATGAAAATAAAAAAAGTAAAATCGCTACAAACAAGGTATTTAGTTCTTATCATGTGCGCTATGCTAATCCTTCCAATTTCTTTCCCAATAGTAAGCATGTTCATTTATATGCCATCTCTTGGGCTAAAAGTGGATAAAATCACAACATATAATGGCAAGCAACTTGAAAAAATGTGGCACGAAAAATCTTCCCAACTGTCACTGGATTTTCCGGATGAGATCACGAATACATTGAAAGAGATTTCAGAGCAATATCTACAATCGAGCGTTTTTTGGGTTGATCATCAAGGGATTACCCGATATCAATCTGAAAGTGACCTCGAGATACCACCGAAGTGGCACCACGAAGATACGATCCAATTTATGAAAAAAAGCTACGGTGGAGACCCCTTTACGATTGTTGCACTTATTGGTAATGGCCAAAAAGAGGGCTTTATGGTGTTTCAGATTCCACGCATTATGATAAACCCACCAATCATGCAGCTCGAAGGAAACCATGATGTCGTCTTTTTCTTTGCGATCGTTATTGTGTTGTGTCTATTTGTTTTTATCTCGTGGCTATTTTTCAGGAAAATTAGAAAGAGGCTCTTGCGCTTACAGGATTCGATGGCGATTACTGATCATACGATTCCGTTACCGGTATCCGTAGGGGAAAAGGATGAAATTGGCCAATTAGAGATAAGTTTTAATCAGATGGTAGAGAAGTTAGAACAGAGCCGCCTTCGTGAACAGGAAGAAGAAAAGCTGCGGCGGGAACTAATTGCGAATATTTCCCATGACTTAAGAACGCCGCTATCCACGTTACGAGCTCATTCTTATTCCCTTTCAAAAGAAACTCTCTCTTTGCAAGGGCAAGAGTCTTTAAAGGTTATCGACAAAAAGATGGAATACTTAAATAGTCTCATCGAGAATTTACTTTCCTACACACTTTTAATGGCGGGGAAGTATCAGTATACACCTAAATTACTAGATATGAACCGAGTTCTCCGAGCTCATATTGCAACATGGTATCCTATTTTTGAAAAAGAAAAGCTGGAAGTAGATATTCAGCTAACGGATCAAACCTTCCAATGGGAAATTGATCCTCACTGGTTTGAGAGAATTTTAGATAACTTATTTCAGAATGTTGTGCGCCATGCAAAATCTGGAGGGTATATTTCCATCAAAACGGAAATTTTAAATGGAAAGCCAATAATTACTATAGCTGATAAAGGACCTGGGCTGCAGGGCAAATCCGCCGCCGCTGGTGTTGGTGTTGGATTATCTATTGTCGATCTCATGACAAAGGAAATGAATCTGGAGTGGAAGATCGTTACTACTGATCATGGAACAACTATAGTCTTATGTGAAAAATAAACTATTTAAGGAAGGCATCTGACAGGCTAGCGAAGGATGCCTTCTTTTTATCTACTCCCCTTATCTCCCCCGTAAATTTAAACGAAATTTAAACTTGCTCACCACCTTCCTTTAAATTCCATGCCTTACCATAAAGAATGAGGTGATGATTTATGGAAAAAGTTGTTGAAACGACAAATCTAACAAAAAAATTTCATTCGAGCTATGCAGTAGATAACATTAACTTACAAATTCCAAAGGGATCAATCTATGGTTTTCTCGGTCCGAACGGTGCTGGAAAAACAACGGCCATTAAAATGCTCTTGGGCTTAATGAGACCAACCTCTGGAGATATTTCTGTATTCGGCAAAAATATTAAAAAGCACAAACTCGAGATTTTAAAGAAAGTTGGTTCCTTAGTGGAGTCTCCTTCATATTATGGGCATTTATCTGCCGTGGAAAATCTAGAAATCACGCAAAAAATCCTCGGTGCACCTAAATCTCGAATTAATGAGGTCCTTTCGATTGTCCGTTTGGAGAAGGCTGCAAAGCGACCGGTAAAAGGCTACTCTCTTGGAATGAAGCAGAGGTTAGGGATTGCCTCTTCTCTTTTGGGGGACCCAGAGTTAATCATTCTAGACGAACCGACGAATGGACTTGATCCATCTGGAATTATTGAAATGCGTGAGCTAATTAAACAACTTCCGGAACAGTATGGGACGACGGTTCTTGTTTCGAGTCACCTCCTTTCAGAAATCGATCAAATGGCAACAGAGGTCGGGATTATTTCGAAAGGAAAACTTATTTTTCAAGATTCGATTGATGCCTTACGGAAAAAGTCAGTCGGGAAAGTCCGGATAAAAACAAACGCAGGTGAAATGGCTTGGAACTATCTTTTGAGCAAGGGCTTGGAGGGAGAGCTAGTCCCTGCTGAAAATGAAATTCTCTTTCCTGAGATCAATGATGAGAGGGTGGCATATATCGTCAAAACCCTTGTAGAAAAGCAATTTGCTGTCTACCGAGTAGAAGAGGAAAAGGACTCGTTAGAAAGTATTTTCCTTGAAATGACGAAAGAGGAGCAAACATTATGATGCTTCATTTATTACGTGCTGAACTAAAAAAGTCTCCTCTTGGTATGTGGATACTTGTTTTTCTAGGTCCTATAGGTATTTTTGCCTTACAGGCAGTAAATTACGGGGTTCGTTTTGATGATTGGTTGAAACTGCAAACCGATGACTACTGGCTACAACTACTTAGCCAAATCAATATATTTCTAACACCAGCACTATTACTAGGAATTGCACTGCTTGCATCCTTTATCGCGACCACTGAGCACCATACAAACGCTTGGAGGAAACTCTTAACACTACCTGTCAGTAGAACGGCGGTTTACGCTTCGAAATTTATCCTTGTTGCTACCATGCTGTTTATCTCAACATGTGTAACATGGGTGGGTACGTTTCTCTTTGGTTCCTTTTTTCAATGGGAGCAAGCGATACCATACCAAATGATCTTTACCAACAGCTTTTATCCTTACTTTGCTGCTTTACCTATTCTCGCCTTACAGCTGTGGTTGTCCATCACAATACCAAATCAAGGATTTCCATTAACGTTTGGTATCATAGGTTCAGTTGTTTCCTTGTATGCATATGGGGGCCCAGTGTGGTTACCTTGGACATGGCCGCATCTAGAAAACGAATGGAATATCCCTGAGTTATATGTAGTTCTTGGTTTGTTTGTTGGTGCTATGATCCTAGTAATAGGAATGCTGGATTTCAGTAGAAGGGATGTGAAGTAAGGTGATTGTTACTCTAATGTATAGTGAATACCTGAAAATGAAAAAATCGAGTATTTTTCCATTGGTATGGGGCAGTCCCTTACTAGCAACTGTTGCGGGTTATTATACCTACTTTGATTTTGGGTTTAATCGGTGGTTTGATACGTATTTTCAAATGGTGATGGTACATGCGGTATTATTTTTACCGTTATTAGCGGGGATTTTTTCCGCTGCCCTCTGTCGTTACGAGCATCAAAGCGGAGGATGGAAACAGCTTCTATCATTGCCGGTAAAAAGAACGGAGGTATATATTTCAAAGTTCTTGATCGTAATGCTGTGTTTAGCCTTAACTCAATTATTATTTCTAGGAGGGTTAGGACTGATAGGCATCCTACATGGATTTACTGATCCCTTCCCATATGAGCTAATCTTAACTAGAGTTTTCATGGGCTGGATTGCTTGTCTGCCACTCGTGACACTTCAGCTGTGGGCCTCTTTAGCCTGGAAAAGCTTTGCTGCTCCGCTAGCCCTGAATGTTATTTTAACTCTTCCTAACATTATTGTAGCTAATTCTGAAAAATACGGTCCATGGTATCCGTGGTCGCAACCCTTTCTCGGAATGGTTATGGGCGAGTCTGGGGACTTTTTCTATTCTACAGAAACTCTGATTTTTGTTGTTGTCGGTGGGTTTCTCGTGTTTACAATTGGTGGGTTGACTTACTTTAAGTATAAAGCGATCTAATAGGGAGGATCTCTCTTCCTAGGATAATATAGCATCAGTCACAAAAATAAAAACATTTGCATACCACCGTGGGGTATCCTATACTAATAGTAAACCTACTAAGAATAGGAGCTTCTTAATATGGATAACAAAAAGTACGTTCCTTTAGCTGTTAATGGGGGGATTGGTTTTGGTGCCAAGCTGACTCCAAAACAACTGATGACATTAGCCAAATTTTTAGATGAAGATACAGAAATAGAACTAACTACTTTTCAACAGTTAATCATTCAAGTTACTGAAGACCAAATCGAGTCGGTGACAAGAGAACTTGAGAACGCTGGTTTTTCGGTTTACAAAGTTGGTTCCTACGTGAAGAGCTTACGAACGTGTAACTTCTGCCAAGGTGCTGAAGAGGAAGGGATGCCGATCGCGATTGAGTTGAATAAACGAATTGCTGGCCAGGAAGTTCCTTTTACTTTACGACCGGCGTATACAGGCTGTCCAAATGCTTGTGGAGAACCGCTAATTAATGATATTGGCGTTATTAAACGAAAGGACCACTATGAACTTTATGTTGGTGGTCAGGCTAAGGGAGAGGACGCTCGCCCTGGTGTTCTTCTTCGGGATCAACTCGAACCAGAAGAACTTTATAGCCTAGTAGATTCCTTGTTGGAGGTCTACCGTAACAATGGTAGAAAACGTGAGAGATTAGGTAAGTTCATTGATCGGTTTGGCTTTAATAACGTAAAAAAAGAATTAAATTTAGGTTAAGCAGCTCATTAGTCGGAGCTGCTTTTTCATTTGGATTACTGTTGTATTAGCTTTATTTTAGGGTAAAATCTATATATACGAACAGAACAAAGGAGACAGTTATGAAAAAATTAATTGCAATTGATCTCGATGGAACATTGCTTTCATCGAACCTCGACATCTCAAACGAAAATATTAGGGCAATCCAAAAAGCCCAAGAAGCTGGCCACATTGTCATGATTTGTTCTGGCCGAGCTCCTGAAGATATTGATAAGGTTGTACATAACACACCCCTAGAATGCCCTGTTGCTGGGAGTAATGGAACAGCTGTGATTGTTGATGGGACAAAGATATCGGAGATCTCCATTGCCGTTGAGAGTGTCCGCACGATTGCTTCCTTGCTAGAGCGCGATGAATTTCCATATAAACTATACACAAATAAAGGGATCTTTGTAGAACGAAATTTTAGTTCACGTATTGCAAAAGTGTTAAATAATGACCAATCATTAGCAGAACATTTCACTGAGAAAGAAATTAAGTTCATGACCGAAACTCCAGTTGAATCGGATGCGGTTAAGCTATTTGAAAATATCGAAGAAGTACTTCAACTAGAAGGCATTGCGATCCAAAAGTTTTTTATTGCAACTTTTGTAGGTAAGGAAGAGCTAACATCCACACTTTCAAGTCAATTAGAAGGCATTTCAATAACAACATCGGGTCCGTATAATATTGAGATCATGGACCTTAATGGCCACAAGGGTAATGGGCTTAAAGTAGTTGCTGAACACTATCAAATTCCGATCGAAAACACAGTTGCAATCGGTGATAACTTTAATGATGTGCCAATGCTCGAGCTAGCAGGCGTATCCGTTGCGATGGGAAATGGTGATCCGACCGTTAAGGAGATGGCAGATCACGTAACGTTAACCAACGATGAACATGGAGTTGCAGCAGCTATTGAAAAATATGTACTGAACTTATAGGTTGTATAATGAAATTATCACCAGAAATTCCTACAAACGTCTAGTCACATTTTAGGGTAAATGAATAGTATGGTCTTAGGTGGAGCGATCCACTAATATCTTAAAGGAGTGATTATGAATGGGTCACGTAGGTCATGGTGGTATGGGCGCAGGTTTCGCGCTAATCGTAGTGTTGTTTATCCTTTTAGTAATTATTGGGGCTTCTTACGTAGGTTACGGCTACTAAGATAATGTCCTTAAACAATGAAAAGAACTCCAAGCTGAGCTTGGGGTTCTTTTTCTCGTTTTTCGTACATACCTTAACATTAAATTTACAAATATTTACACGCTGTTAACGATAGCTTATTAATTGCTTGTTATAGTTGACTATGTTGACTAGCTTATATAAAAGAATGGGGGGATCAGTGAAAATGGATACTAATTCGGCTAAAAAAGATGTGCAGCGTAAGGATGCTCATCTGCAACACACTGTACTACATAAACCGGTAAATATGCAGTCAACAGTAAACCGAAAAGTGAGATCGTGGAAGTTATTTGGCGAGGGTCTTATCTACCTGTTACCGGCCCTAATTTTATTAGGTGTGTTCTTATTTTATCCAATGGTAAAGACACTCTATTACAGTTTTTTTATTACGAATCCTAGGGGAGACACGCTATTATTTGTAGGCTTAGAACACTACCTATCACTCTTCCAATCGCCGAGCTTTCAAAATAGTATGATCCAAACGTTTAAATTTGTCCTTTACACTGTTCCTACTGGTGTATTGGCTGCATTGTTTTTAGCTGTTATTGCAAATGAACGAGTAAAAGGAATTGAGTTTTTCAGAGTCATATTTTCTTCCACATTAGGAATTTCAGTCGCGGCAGGGGCTAGTATTTGGCTTTTTATGTTTCATCCAAGCCTTGGGGTACTAAATAATATTCTTCATGTTTTTGGTCTTGAAGGAGTTGCTTGGCTGACCTCTGGCCAATGGGCATTACTTTCGGTTTCTGTTACGACCATATGGATGGGGTTAGGATTTAATTTCATCATATTATTAGGTGGCCTACAGAGTATTTCACAAGAGTTATATGAAAGTGCCTTAATCGATGGAGCAGGTTATTTTACAAGGTTATTTAAGATCACCTTACCATTGTTGTCGCCAACGTTATTCTTTGTGATCACAGTTACATTAATAAATTCATTTCAATCTTTTGGACAAATTCACATTTTAACTGGTGGAGGTCCAAACGAGGCAACAAATATTATTGTGTATTCGATCTATAAGGAAGCTTTTGAGTTTTCGAGATTTGGAACGGCTAGTGCGCAAGCAATCATTTTGTTTATCTTTATTCTAACAGTCACTATTTTACAGTTTAAAGTCGGTGAAAAGAAGGTGCATTATCAATGAAAAAACTGATTACTTACGTGTTATTAATTACTTCAGCCTTTGTCATCTTTTTTCCGGTAATCTTTGCTTTATTGGCAAGCTTCCTTACACCTTCACAAATTAGTAGAGGGCAGTATCTACCGACTTCTCTAAGCTTTGATAGTTATGTAAAAGTGTTTCAAGATGTTCCATTATTAAAATTTTTGATAAATAGCTTCATTGTATCGACATCAGTTACGATTGGCCAGTTGATTATTTGTAGTTTGGCGGCATTTGCGATCGTTTTTATTCCATTTCGAGGAAGGAATTTCTTTTTCTTTCTATTTATTTCAACGATGCTAATACCTTGGGAAGCAGCAATGATACCAAACTTTATTACAATCATTAACTTGGGCTGGATCAATAGCTATCTGGCGTTAATCGTACCTTTTTTAACAACAGCATTTGGGATTTTCCTGTTAAGACAGCATTTTATGACGATCCCAAGAGAGCTATATGAGTCAGCGCAAATGGATGGTTGTTCTAGGTTTCGTTTTCTCTGGTCATTTGCTCTACCTTTATCAATACCAATGCTAAGTGCGTTAAGCATTTATGCATTTCTAACCACCTGGAATATGTACTTATGGCCTTTGCTCGTAACAAGCAACAATGACGCAAGAACTGTACAAATTGGAATTCGAATGATGATCTCTCAAGAAGCAGCAACCTCATGGAATACGATCATGGCAGGAGTGATTATCATTTTATTACCTACCTTGCTTTTATTGTTCCTAGGTATCAAACAGCTTCGTCGCGGTTTAATGTCTGGAGCATTGAAAGGATAGAAAAAACATACATAGGAGGAATAGGAAATGGAAGTAACGCGGATAAAAAAGTCGTTTCTAGTAATTTTTATGGTTCTTATGGTTTTTACGATGGCAGCTTGTGGTAACTCATCTACTGCAGTTCAGAAGACGGAAGATGGGAAGGTAATCGTTGACTTTTGGTATGCATTAGGTGGAAACTTAGGTGAAGCGGTTACACAAATGGTTGATGAGTTTAACGCTAGTCAAGACAAAATCCATGTAAATGCTGTTTATCAAGGTAGTTATGAAGAGTCGTTAACGCAATTAAGACAGTTAGCTGGAACGAGTAATGCTCCTGCAGTTGTTCAAGTTTTTGAGGTAGGAACGAAATACATGATTGAAAGTGGTTATATTGAACCGATGCAAACGTTTATCGATAAAGATAAATTTGATCTGTCTCAATTAGAGGAAAACATCCTTTCTTACTATCAGGTAGATGGGAAACTTTACTCGATGCCGTTTAATACGTCAAATGCCATTATGGTCTACAATAAAGATATGTTTAGGGAAGCAGGCTTAGATCCGGAAAACCCGCCAAGAACGTTTAGCGAGGTTAGTGCAGCGGCTAAAAAGGTTAGAGATCACTTTGGTACTAATGTTCATGGTTTTTCGGTAGTTACTCATGGGTGGTTTACCGAGCAGATGATAGCTAATCAAGGTGGACTATATGTAGATAATGATAATGGCCGATCTGGTGAACCTACTAAGGCTTTAATCAACGGTGAAGAAGGACAACGCTGGTTTCAGTGGTTGCACGATATGAAACAAGACGGAACATTAGGTGATTACGGTCGCGCCTGGGATGATCATCGTGCTGCTTTTCTTGGTGAAACGGTAGCGATGTATCTTGACTCTACAGCGTCACTTGCAGGTACCGTGACAAATGCTGAATTCGAGGTTGGAACTGCATTTTTACCAACAGCGGATGGTATGGATCCACAAGGTGTAATCGTTGGTGGAGCATCTATTTGGATGATGACAGATATCCCGAAAGAAACTCAGAATGCAGCTTGGGAATTCATTAAATTTACTGCACAACCTGAAGTCCAAGCAAAATGGGCAGCGAACACAGGCTACTTCCCAATCACAAAGGCAGCTTATGACCAAGATGTGTTAAAAAATCGTTATGCTGAGTATCCTCAGTTTTTAACAGCAGTTGAGCAACTTCAAAACACAAGCTTAACACCTGCTACTCAAGGGGCCTTAATCGGAGTGTTTCCAGAAGCGCGTGAAAAAGTCGTCAATGCTGTTGAAAGTATTCATGGCGGAGCAGATCCTATTGAAGCAATTAACAAGGCAGCAGAAGAGATCAATGCTGAGTTAGAAAACTATAAACGAGTCAATCAAAAATAAACGAAAGAGGCTAGCGATTGGAGAAATCCAGTCGCTTGCTTCTTTTTTGTTTGGCGAGACCTTGAATTGGAGATTGATCAATTTACGGTTTCGGCAAATTGCGACTCTTCAGTCTCAAAAATCAGTTTATCGTCGAAATAAGGAGATTTATAGTCCAAACGATCAGTTTTATAGTCCAAAATTGAAATTTATAATCCAAACGATGGGTTTTATAGTCCGAAATTGAAATTAATAATCTAAACGATCGATTTTATAGTCCAAAATTGAAATTTATAATCCAAACGATGGGTTTTATAGTCCGAAATTGAAATTTATAGTCTCAACGATGGGTTTTATAGTCCGAAATTGAAATTTATAGTCCAAACGATGGGTTTTATAGTCCAAAATTGAAATTTATAGTCCAAACGATGGGTTTTATAGTCCAAAATTGAAATTTATAATCCAAACGATCGGTTTTATAGTCCAAAAATCAAATTTATGATCCAAACGTCAATAATTCTGTCCAAAAACAATATAGATACTGAATTACTTTCCACCCACAAAAAAACAGTGCGGTCTCAGCCGCACTGTCTCTAACTTATCGGTTTAATTGATCTGGTTCTGCGGGCGTAGAGATACTCGCTAAAGCTTCACCAGCTTCGTTTTGGTAGATGTCTGTCTCAGCTAAATCACCGATTGCAACCATCCCCACTAGTTGGTTATTATCAACTACTGGTAAACGGCGAATCTGTTGCTGAGCCATGATATTTGCCACTTCATGAACATCCATTGTAGAGCTTGCAGTTGTAACGTTGCTTGTCATACATTGCGATACTGGAGTATTAGGTTCAATACCGTCAGCTGTTGAACGAATGGTAATGTCGCGGTCTGTGACAATCCCTTGTAATTGACCGTTCTCTACGACAGGGATAACGCCAATGTTATGCTGCTTCATTAACTGCGCACATTCTTGGATGCTTTGTTGTGGTGTAACGGAAACAACGTTTTTTGTCATGATATCATTAATTGATTGAGCCATAATGTTTCCCTCCTTTTCAACGTTTAGTTTCTTCAAGAAAGTCCTAAACATACTAGGAGAAACGTTGAAAAAAAGTGGGAGGAATACTTTCTTATTTTACAGCAACTGCAACACCAATCGGATAATGAACGCCGTTTCTTGGTGGCTCAATCGTGACGCCGCGTTGAAAATAAATTTCAACTTCGCTAAAATCCGTGAACAAATCGCTAAATTCTTCTTTGGTCATTTGATGAAAATGAAACGGTTGGCCGCACGGGACACCTTTCCCTTTTCCGAATGGAGTAGACATAATGAGCATGCCTCCTGGCTTCAGCATCTCAAACAAATTTTTCATAAACAATTGGTCATTCTCAATATGCTCAATTGTTTCAAAGCTCATGATAACATCAAAATGACCAAGTTTTTCAGGAAGCATAGGATCTAACACATCTTCTATTTGAAATTTCAAAAGTGGATGATAGTAATTCGCTTTAGCGTACTTAATTGTTTCTTCATCTATATCTACGCCAATCATTTCGCTAATTTCTTTCTTGCATGCCTTTGCGACCATCTGACCGCCGTAGCCTGTCCCACAGGCAATGTCTAGGACACGCCCTTTAATATAAGGTGTTGAAAAGTAATATCTTGCAGTATGTTCTAAAAGACTTCCGTTTGTTGGATCCATCTGCTTAGGGATCATGCGCTCGCCTGTGTCCTGTAACATCTAATCACCGCTTATCTAAAATTTATCTTTTAATCATACATGAAAATAAACCTTTTCCAAAACTCCTGAATTTTTAGATTTGTATGACTATAGTAAATGTGACTAAATTGTGAAAAAGATAGTAACATCCCGAATACAGAAGAATAACGAAGATAACAACCATTGTTATACGCTTACATTCAAATTCAAATCAGAGCCTATCCGTGGTAAAATTCTTTTTGTTGATAACGGACTGACTTTCGTGAGAGTCGAAAGTCACAAATTTAAAAACTAAATATGAAAGAGGTGTAAGCTTGAATATACAAGCGATTAAACAAGAATGGTTTAGCAATGTGAAAGGAGACACCCTGGCTGGAATTGTTGTAGCCCTCGCATTGATACCAGAAGCGATTGCGTTCTCAATTATTGCGGGTGTTGATCCGATGGTTGGTCTCTATGCTTCGTTTTGTATTGCTGTTGTTATCGCCTTTGTTGGTGGCCGTCCGGGAATGATTTCAGCCGCGACAGGTGCGATGGCATTAGTAATGGTTACGTTAGTTGCAGAACATGGACTTCAATATTTACTAGCTGCGACGATATTAACTGGAATTTTACAGATTTTATTTGGTGTGCTTAAACTTGCTAAGTACATGAAGTTTGTTCCAAGGTCTGTTATGATCGGGTTTGTTAATGCCTTGGCAATTCTAATTTTTACGGCTCAGCTACAACATTTTGTTGATGCGACATGGGTGATGTATGCTCTGGTTGTCTTAACGTTAGCAATTATTTATATCCTTCCTAGATTTACAAAAGCTGTCCCTTCTACACTTGTAGCGATTATCGTTGTTACAGCTATAGCGGTATTTGGAGGATTAGGAGTAAGTAACGTCGGAAGCATGGGTAATTTACAAAGTACATTCCCAATCTTTATGATCCCGACAATACCACTTACGTTTGAGACGCTAATGATTATTTTTCCTTACTCGTTAGCATTAGCGATTGTTGGTTTGTTAGAGTCGTTGTTAACTGCTCAAATCGTCGATGATATGACAGATACGGAAAGTGATAAAAACCGTGAAAGTCGTGGCCAAGGAATAGCCAACATTGTTGCTGGATGTTTTGGTGGTATGGCGGGGTGTGCGATGATTGGTCAATCTGTCATCAATGTAAAGTCCGGTGGTAGGGGACGCTTATCAGCGCTGGTGGCTGGAGTATTCCTAATGTTTTTAATTATTGTGTTAGGTTCAGTGGTCGTTCAAATTCCATTAGCTGCGCTTGCTGGTGTTATGTTCATGGTAGCGATAGGGACGTTCGATTGGAACTCGTTACGTAACCTTCATAAAGTTCCACGTACAGACGCAACCGTTATGGTCGTTACAGTTCTGACTGTCGTAATTACACACAACTTAGCCATTGGAGTCTTAACAGGTGTCGTTCTAAGTGCGATATTCTTTGGGGCAAAAATTTCAAAAGTCCATGTGACGTCAAAGTTATCCCATTCAGGTGATAAGAAGACATATTTCGTTGAAGGGCAGTTGTTCTTCGTTTCAGTTACAGACTTTATTGCAGCCTTTGATTTCAAAGACAATGTAAAAGAAGTCGAAATCGATTTTAGCCGAGCACATCTATGGGATGATTCAGCGATCGGTGCTATTGACAAAGTTGAGATGAAATACGAACAAAGTGGCATTCATGTTCACTTAACGGGGCTAAATAAAGAAAGCTCATTGTTAGTTCAAAAAATTGGTGGTTTATCGAAAAATTCAGGCCATTAATGTATAATAAATAGAAGCATTCAAAAGTGTTGGTTCATCTTAGAAGATGGCTGACACTTTTGTTCTATTTTGATTAGTGGGGGAAGCTTGATGTTTCAACATATCTTGTTAGCGGCTGATGGTTCAAAACACTCAATAAGAGCCACAGAAAAGGCAATAGGTCTTCTAAGGGGAAATCATGAAGGATGCGTTACGGTTGTCTATGTTGTAGACGGGGCAACTTCAAAATCAGATGTGTTACATATTGGAAACAGCAATGAGATTGCCGCAAAGAGAAGAGAAAAGTTAAAAGCGATAGTTTCGTTATTAGAAGAAGCAGCGGTCTCCTATGAGTTGAAAATTCTTCATGGAGACCCAGGAGAGACGATTGTAGAGTTTGCCAATGATCATGATTTTGATTGCCTTGTGATTGGCAGCAGGGGTTTAAACAGCTTACAAAGCATGGTCTTAGGTGGAGTGAGTCATAAGGTTGCCAAACGAGCAAATTGTCCTGTCATGATTGTAAAATAACTATAACAAAAGCATGGGTAATTCATTCCCATGCTTTTACTTACTGGTCTTGGTTGTGGTGATGATGTGAGTGATCACTTTCTTCCTCTATCACGGGTATTGAATATTGATGTGTCGCATAGAATGCGAACAAAATAATGAAAAATAGGGGGAAGCGTCTCCTGAATATACTGTTTCCCAAAGTTCTTTTTGTAATTGTAACTTCATTTTGGATCATTAAAAATAGAATAAAGATAATCCCTCCAGTTATTACGATGATTACGTTCATGGCATTGTTGATGAACTCACTTGAAACCATGACACCTAACATTGCCCCCATCATTCCACCCATGGCACCAGAAAGAAAACCATCTAACACAGCAACCATACTGAAAGGTAATCCTGCAATTGTTCCGGTTAATGCTCCAACCAATATACTAATTACGGTCATTTGAAAAAAATATTCAGGATATAAGAGTCCGATAATTGTACCGAAAGACAGACCAATTGTCATACCTAGTGTCATGGCAATCATCATCCCAGCCATAGAGGAAATTTGCTTTCTGTACAAAATTAAGAAGCTGAAGATCCAAAAGACGATTAGTCCGTAAAGTAGAATAAGAAAAAGCTCACCCCTCAACAAAAACACCCCCTAATAAACTATAGTTATGAATCTTTTCCGAAAAAAGTACAAGGTCTTTTTAAACAAACGTTTAAAAAATCGTTTCAATCCCCCTCAAAAAAAATTAAATCTCCGTATAGATAACCAAGAACAAAAAATAAGTAAAAGGGCAAAACCATTGAAAGGTGGTGACGCAAAGCTATAGGGACTAAGGGATCAACCTATGTCAGCCAGTTGCCAATAATATGAAGGGGAATCGGATGTGAATGTTTTGAGACACAGGGCAGTACATATACTTCTCATACTTCTTTTGACTGCTTTAGTGGGATGTAGTAAAGCTACTACGGAAGAAGTTGTTGATGACATTCTGAGTAAGGATGGCAACAATTTTTATGATAATGCCGAACTAGGAATATCAATTGAGGCAGAAGCCGATTGGGTGATTGAAAAAGAGACATCACAAACTGTGAAGTTTACCCGTGACGACCTGATCGCCTTGGTCTCTGTTATCCCAAAGGAAAAAACTGTTTCAGAAATAAAGAAAGAGCTTTTAGCCGGTGCAGGAGAGGTTACTGTCGTTGGTGAAGGACTAAACTTTATTGCTTGGAAAACAGAGAGAAAAGAGAGCATTCGAACTCAAGTTTGGATTGAGGAAAAGTCAGATCGTCAAATAGTAGTTACGATGATGACACCTAACGATTCGTATGAAGGTAACAGAGAGTTGATGGATGATTTTCGAGAAACAATTAAAATTCATTAATTGCACAAGGAGAGGAACTAGACAATGAAGAAAATGATAACAACAGCAATTTTAGTAGGTGGTTTAACGATGGGTGGAGCAACATTTGCAGATAGTATTGAAGAAACTGGTATAGATGCAATTATTCCAGAAATGATTGAGGCAGAAGCTCAATTAACAAACGATCTCGTTGAAAGAGCAATCATTCAGGATAGCTATACTGAAAATCGTCTTGAAAAAATCGACATTGTGATCGGGACTGGGACTGGTGATGATCAGGTTTTCCAACAATTAGTTGAGGATATTGATCAAAACATTACGGCAATTGAAAACATTGTTGATGAAGCAGTAAAAATTGGTGATGATATTGCTGAGTTAGAAGAGGTAATTTCAGAAATTATTATGAAACGTAGTCAAAACTTACTGGCATTATTAGAGCGTGATCAACTGCCTGAACAAGCGAAGGCTGGTATAAGAAAAGCGTTAGCAAACCAAGAAAGAGCGCTGGCTCGTGTAGCGAAGGCGAAGGAACTTTGGAAGCATGTTGAAGAAGCGATCGTTAAGTTGGATGAAGAGCTAGAAACGGAAGTATTGGAAGTAACAGAAGAAACAAGTGAAGTCCAAAGTGAAGAAACGACAAATACGGAAGAAGTAAAAGAGAGTAATAATGAGATTGTAAAAACAAATGAAAAAGTTGAAAAAACGTTAACAAAGGCTCAAGAAAAAATTGAACGAACTGAGGAACGTGCCCAGAGACATCTTGAAAAAGGCCAAACGAAAGCACATGAAAAGGCGCTTGAGAAAATTGAGAGAACAAAGCAACAGGCCAATGAGAAGGTAGAAAGAACAGTAGAGAAGGCTGCTGAAAAAGATAATAAAGCAAATAAAGGAAATAAGGACAACAAAGAGAATAAAGGAAATAAAGGAAATAAAGACAACAAAGGGAACGGCCAAGGTCAAGGTAGACCATAACACGTGAACAGGAAGAGACTAGCTCAAGCCTTTATAAGGCATAGTTGAGCAAGTCTCTTTCATACGTTAGCAAGTCTGATTGGTAATATCTTAAACTTTATCTTACTCCATAAACATAGGATAATAGAGAGATGTATAAAAACTGGTAAAAGGAGGCGTAAGGATGGAAGCCACTAATGTCATTGAAGCAACTACTAGTGCTCAAAAAGGTGATCAATTCGTCAAAGAAAAGTTAATTCGTCATTATAAGCCTTACGTGCTCAATACCGTTGGTCACATCTGCAAAAAATATGTAAGTTGGAGTGAGGAAGAAGCTAGCATTGGACTGTTAGCTTTAAATAAAGCAATTGATACGTATGACTCTACAAAAGGTAGAACATTTCTTAATTATGTCTATCTATTAGTTCAACGAGACTTAATTGATTTCTTCAGGAAAGAAAAAAATGAAAGACATGTATCTTTAAATGCGAACCTAATAGATGATGATCTTGTTCAAACCAGTTATGAAGTAGAACATTCACTACAGAATTACGAAAAGGAAAAGCAAAAAAGTGACCTGGTAGAGGAAATTTTAGAGCTTAGTGAAGAACTGCAAAAGTACCAAATTAATTTTGAAGAACTCGAAAAGTATTCTCCGAAACACAAAGATACAAGAGAAAGCTTGTTTGAACTTGTAGAGAGGTTTGTTGCTGACGAAGAGTGTGTAAATCAATTTATACAAAAAAGGCAATTCCCAACGACTATGTTTGTAAAGAAAACAGGTTATAAAGTGAAAACAATTGAAAGACATCGGAAGTATATTATCACGTTAGCTCTATTGAAGCTTCATCCGCATTGGATAATGCTTGGCCAATATATTCAAAGAGGGGATTCGTAATATGGGGAAAATAAGTACTGAAGGAATTGTTGTAAAAGTGACCGAAGATAAAATTGTATTACTTTGCCCAAGTGGAGCATTTAAGAACGTTGCTAGACCCATGAGTGTTGCTCCTCCCCTACTAGGCGAGCAATACATCCATGTGGAAAAGCAAATTTCTTGGTTGAAATATGCATCTGTTGCAGCGGTATTCTTTTTTGCCATTATGTCATATACGATTTTTCAAATGACAGCACCTACTAGTTCATACGTGCTAGCGATAGATATCAATCCTAGTATCGAACTAGTGTTAAACGAAAAAATGGAAGTAGCTAAAGCGACAGGTTATAACGAGGAAGGTAGAGAATTACTCTCAATTTTGAATATAGAAGATTTAGTATTGGCAGAAGCATATCAAAAGATAATTACTTATTCTTATGAAAAAGGCTATCTAACGTCTGACAATGCCTATGTTGAGACAACTATTATTCCACTAAACAAAGTAAACGAACAACTGGTTGTTAAAATTGAGAAAACGATTAAGGTGTCAACACCCGAAGAAGTTGTCGTAAGTGTTACACAAAACACGAATGAACTATACCAAGACGCAAAAGAGATGCAAGTCTCTGTAAATAAGTTAAGTCACCTAAAACAACTTGAGAATGATGGAGTCATTGAAAGTGTTCAGGCAGCAAAAGGTAAAAGTGTTTCCGAACTAAGGAAGATGCAGAACGAACAAAAGCAACCTGAAGAGTCGAAAAAACAAGATAAGTCCAATCAAGGCAAAGGAAATAGCAATAAACCTGAGCCTCCTGGCTTGAATAAAGACAAAGGGCAACCTTCTAATAAACCAGCTACCCCTGCAGCTGAAAAGAAGGGTAATAATGCCAATCAAGAAAAACCTCCAGGGAAAAATAATTCAGGTAAAGGAAACCAACCTGCGCAGGAAAATAAAGGTAGTAACGGTAACAAAGGAAACAATAATGAAAAAGGTAACAATAACAGCAAAGGCAATAATGATAAGGGCAATAATGATAAAGGAAATAACGACAAAGGGAAAAATCCCGGTAAGAGCAACAACCAAGGCAACAGTAATAATCCGAATAAAGGCCCTAACCAAAGTGACAAAGGCAACAATAATCCTGGCAAGGGGAACAACCCTAATAAAGGAAATAACTAAAGATAGGAAGGTGTCGCAAAAGCATTGCTTTTGGGCGCCTTTTTTCATTTGTAGGTCAAATTACTAACAAGAGTATGTTGTGGAGATCTTCACGAGAGTATTATGAGGACACCAGTTCCGTTATTTTATGAAAAAAGGGCATTTCACCAATTGAGCGGACACCAGTGCCGTTATTTTGCAAGATTTCCCCCAAAATGGGCCAATATCAATCAAATAGCGGAACGTATGGCCGCGAAATTCGAAAAAGGTCAATTTTACATGAAATAACGGAATGTATGTCCGCGAAATTTGAAAAGTGTCAAACTTCACCCCAAAAACGTTGTCCACGCCCCCCCTAAATCCAAAAACATTCCTGTCCCGACTAGAAAAACCTAGAACGAGCATTGAAAAACACGAGAAGCTCATAGTCAACGCACCTTTAGAGTCAGCTCCCTACCTGTGTCCATAAATTATGCAAGGATACTAAAAATAGAACAAACTGTTATGTTCACAAAATAGTCACAATCATATTTCTTGCTATTTTCTGAAGAGGTTTAGTAGTCAGGAATGTTGGTTTAATAAGGTTTTTGGTAGCTGAAAAACCGGAGAGATTACTAGTACTGACAAAACGAGGTAAAAAATTATCTCGGAAAAACAAATTCACAATTTAGACATAAAATATTCGCAATTTAGACATAGGATTTGTTTAAGATTTCACATAAACTGTGATAAGTATTAAACACTTTTTGTGTAGTGAAAACCTATTATAAAACTCATCACCTAGTGATGAACTGTTGAAGAAGGGAGCTGCGTTTTACCGTGAAAAAATTCTACTTACCACTTTTCCTTTTAAGCTTACTAATGTTTCTTAGCGGTTGTGAAATGGTAGTTTTCCAACCAGAGGGACCACAAGCTAGAAGTATCTTAGGATTAATTAATTTCTCAATTGTCATGATGCTATTTGTCATCGCTGTTGTTTTTGCTTTATTTATCTACATTGTCTGGAAGTATCGTGAAACAGCTAAAAACAAAGATTATGAGCCTGAAGAGGAAAAAGGAAGCATTGCTTTAGAAATTACTTGGACAGTCATTCCTCTATTAATCGTTATCGCTTTAACGATCCCAACGGTACTTGTTACGTTTGCCGTTGAAGATGTGCCGAAAGGCTATGAAGATAAAGAACCAATTACCATTCATGTTACAGCAGCAGATTGGAAATGGATTTTTAGTTACCCAGAAGAGGATATTCAAACAGTTAACTATGTAAATATCCCAATTGATACACCAATTCTATTCAAATTAACATCTGCTAGTACAATGCAATCATTTTGGGTTCCACAGCTTGGTGGCCAAAAGTACGCCATGGCCAACATGGAAAATGAATTATATTTATTAGCTGAGCGCCCAGGAACATTTATGGGCCGTAATACAAACTTTAATGGTCAAGGTTATGCTTATATGGACTTTGACGTAGTCGCTAAGACTGAAGAAGACTATGAGAAGTGGGTGCAAGACGTAAAGCAAACAGCACCAACTTTAACAGAAGAAAAGTATATGCAAATTCTTTACCCGGGTGTCGTTGGTCGAATGACTTTTAACGAAACTCACTTACAATGGGTAAATCATGCTGATCATGATGCACAAATTTTCTTACACCAAGACACGTATCGTAACTACTACCATACACAAGGTGAGGGTTATGAGCGCGAGTATAATACGATAGAGCCAAGATTGTCAGAAGAAGGAGGTCAATGATAATGGGAAACGGGCTTAAGTTTAGCGAAATCTTAGTTACTGGAGATCCCCTAATATTAGCTTCGCAGATTGCTATTTTACTAACATCGATTGCCATTGTTGCAGGTTTAACCTACTTCCATAAGTGGGGCTGGCTTTGGCGTGAGTGGTTAACAACTGTTGATCATAAGAAAATTGGGATTATGTATATCCTAGCTGGAGTTGTTATGTTCTTCCGTGGCGGTATGGACGGCTTAATGATGCGCGCCCAAACCTCACAACCGGGACTTGAGATTTTAAGCTCACAGCATTACAACGAAGTATTTACCGCGCACGGCGTAATTATGATTTTATTTATGGCGATGCCATTATTAATAGGTTTAATGAACGTGATTATTCCACTACAAATTGGAGCAAGAGACGTAGCTTTTCCACAGTTAAACGCACTTAGCTTCTGGTTATTCTTTAGTGGCGCGATGCTATTTAACATCGCATTCGTTATCGGTGGAGCACCTGACGCTGGTTGGACATCTTATTTCCCACTAGCCGGTAAAGAGTTTACACCGAATGTCGGTAATAACTATTACGCAATCTCGTTACAGATTGCTGGTATCGGTACATTAATGTCCGGTATTAACTTTATCGTGACGATCCTGAAGATGCGTACCAAAGGGATGACGTTAATGCGTATGCCAATGTTTACTTGGACGTCATTCATCGCATCGGTTATTATCGTAGCGGCATTCCCAATCTTTACAGTAGCTCTAGGTTACATGGCATTAGACCGTATTTTTGGAACGCATATATTTACGATATCTGGTGGAGGAGAGCCGATGCATTGGGCGAACCTGTTCTGGTTATGGGGTCACCCTGAGGTATATATCGTAGCGTTACCTGCATTCGGTATTTTCTCTGAAATTATTGCGACTCATTCTCGTAAAAATTTATATGGATACTCTTCAATGGTTATTTCCATTGTTGGTATAGCGATTTTAAGTATGTTAGTTTGGGTTCACCATTTCTATACAATGGGTTCAGGACCAGTGGTTAACTCAGTATTCTCGATTACTACGATGTTAATTGCTGTTCCGACAGGTATGAAGATTTTTAACTGGCTATTTACGATGCGTAAAGGTCGTATCCAGATGACAAATGCGATGCTTTGGTCATTAGCATTTATTCCAACGTTTACAATTGGTGGGGTAACAGGGGTTATGCTTGCAATGGCTGCGGCTGACTACCAATACCACAATACAATGTTCCTAGTGGCACACTTCCACTATGTATTAATTCCTGGTGTCGTGTTTGCGGTATTTGCAGCACTTTACTACTGGTGGCCAAAAATGTTTGGTTTCACGCTTAATGAGAAAATTGGTAGATGGCATTTCTGGTTATTCAATATCGGTTTCAACATGACATTTATGCCAATGTTCTTCTTAGGATTAAAAGGGATGTCTCGTCGTATGTTCACTTACCAAGAAGGTCTTGGTTGGGAACCGTTGTTATTGGTTTCATTTGCAGGTTCATTAATTTTAGCAGCTGGATTTGCAGCATTCTGTTACAACATTTACTGGAGCTTCCGTTATGCTTCTCGCGACGTATCAAACGACCCGTGGGATGGACGTACGCTTGAGTGGGCAACTGCTTCTCCAGTTCAACACTATAACTTTGCGAAACTTCCAGAAGTAACTGGAATTGACGCTTATTGGACAATGAAAAAAGAAGGTAAAACAGGTCTAATGAAAGAGGAAATTGAGCCAGTGCATATGCCAAGTAACTCAGGTATTCCGTTCTTTATGGGAGTCGTGTTTACGATCGTTGGTTTATTCCTTGTATTCGAATGGTTAATACCAGCACTTGTTACTTCAGTCTTAATCGGAGTCGGCTTACTAATGCGTTCATTTGATTATGATGATGGCTACTATGTAGGTGTCGATGAAGTCAAGAAAACCGAACAAAGTTGGAGAGGTGATTTATAATGGCAGGTACTGTTGATAAGTCATTACCAATGGAATATCAAACACAGCAATCACAGATGAATATTCTTGGCTTCTGGGTGTTCCTAGGTGCGGAAATCGTATTATTTGCCACGTTATTCGCTACCTACTTTGTTCTTCAGGATCGAACAGTAGGTGGACCAACAGCTCAAGATATGTTTGTCCTACGTGATGTTTTAATTTTAACGTTTATCTTATTAACAAGTAGTTTTACGTGTGGACTTGCGATCCATGAAATGCGTCGCAACAATGAAAATGGTGTATTGCTTTGGTTAGCGATCACTATGGTTCTTGGTATGGCGTTTATTGGAATGGAAGTAATGGAGTTTGTCCACTATGTTGACATGGGTGCAACGATGCAAACAAGCGCCTTCCTATCAAGTCTATACGCACTTCTTGGAACTCACGGTTTGCACGTGACCCTGGGTGTCGGCTGGATGCTAGCAATTATCTTGCAAGTGTACCGTCGTGGCTTAACACATGTAACTACACGTAAAATCTTTATTGTAAGTTTATATTGGCACTTCTTAGACGTTGTGTGGATCTTTATTTTCACATTTGTCTATATCCAAGGGATGGTGATGTAATATGGCACAGCCAACAGGACGTTTTCCTAAAAAAGAAGTGTTCGGATTTCTAGCATCGATCATCATGACATTACTAGCAATTATCGTCGCGTTCCGTACAAACCTCTCAGGAGGCGCGATCATGGCGATTATTGGAGGATTAGCTCTTTTACAGGCCGGTCTTCAGCTAACGATGTTCATGCACGTAACTGAAGGTAAAGACGGCAAATCGAACGTCATCAATATGATTTATAGTGCATTCCTAGCCCTAGTTATTGTATTCGGTTCAATCTGGATCTTAACTTCAGGCCACATGGCTCACTAGGGTGTCAGACACCCACGAAAGTTCACTTTCACCAACACGGATGTAAATATGATTGATAAAAAACATCCAATCGAAGAAAGTGAACTTTCCTGTAGACACAATCTATAAGTAGAAATCATAAAAGACAAAAAAGGGAGAAAGTCCACCTTAGGTGGACTTTCTCCCTTTTTGCCGCTATCTTCCTTAGGTGGACAATTCGTATAAAATGTCCACGAATGGTGCCAGGCACCTAACCTAAAACAACTACTCAATAAAGAAACGGAAATAGACGGAAGCGGCGGCGAGCCCAGCTTTGGTAAATATCTCCGTATTTTTCCTGTAAGACTCTTTCCTCCAATGACATTCTGTAATGCAAAATACTACCGAATGCCGGAAAAACAATCATAACTGCAAAGATATGGCCACAAATAAACAAGCACAAACCCAAAGTGATAAAAAACAATCCGGCATGGAAAGGGTGTCTTGCAAAACGATAGGGACCATGACTAATTAGTGGGCGATCCTTATGAGGATGAATGGTCCTTGTAAAATACTGTCGCATGACAGAATAAGCCCAATATCGAATGGCAATCCCTAAAACGAGCAACACAATGCTTACCTTTCTTAATAATAAGTTACTCTCACCAATATATAAGCTAGAGAATAGGAAACTTGCGCCTATGCATAATAGAAAGCCTGCCTGGACAAGAGTGAGACTCAAATCGCGAGGTTTACCACTACGGTCCTCCTTCCTTAGTTGATCTTTAAAAAGAATAAATTGAATAATCCAAAGGCTGACGACAATTCCTAAAATAATCATATCTTTTTCCATATTGTTAATATGTCAATTGAAAATCGTTTCTATCCAAGCTAGGAAGGAGAACAAAAATAAAGATGAAGTCCCAAAGGTAACGCAAGAGAATCACCTAAACAAAGGTTACTTTTTAAACAATGAAAAATAAAGAGGCTGAGCCTCGAAAGTCATTTTTCAATGATCTTTTGAGTCAGCCTCTTTAAAAAATTTGTAGATTATGACGAATGGCATTTTGATCTTCTAGTTGGTTTTAATGTTATGTTAGCTAAGTATGGGTATGTATTATTAGTAAACTGATCGATTAATTTCAAAAACTCAGTCGTTAGTGTATGTTCACAGTCCTGATAACTTTCAAACAGTGCCTCAAGCTCCAGCCGCAATGTCCCTTGAAATATGAAGTTTTGTTGTACAGCCTTAAGTGCTGAATGCTTGTCTTTACTGGAGGATAAAATGCTTGAAATCATTGAGGCATATATTTGACTATCCTTCATGACGAATTGTTCGCTCCCTTTTATCTGTTTCACAAATTTCTCACATGTTTCATTATACAGTAAAAAAAGTTAATAGAAACATTTTTTACTATATTTATGCAAAAATATTGTTCATCAGTAAAATAAAGGTGACACTATAGTAAATAAAAAGGCAAAATAACAAGGATCTGCACTGAGCAGATCCCATTTCAGGTTAAGACATGGTATTCCCTTGATAAGGGAACTGACTAGAGTAGCCAGAGAATTGCTGGTACGTTTGGTCTAATTTTTGTGCGTCAGCTGCTTCAAATGAATACCAGCCTTTTTTAAACATTAAATTAAAAAGTTGCCGTTGGCAGTTTTGTGTTTCGTTAAAAATTTGGTTTAAGTCTTGATAAAGAGTTTCGTGACTAGCTTCATTCATCGCAATGCTGTATGCGCCAGTCATATATTTTTCTGTTGATAAACAATCATTGATAAAATCACGATCTGTCATTTGTGGTGTTTGAGGTGTTTGCGTTTGTGGGTTTTGAATTTTCATGTTTTGGTTGCTCATGTCATCTTCCTCCTTATTGCAATTGGTTTTGCGAAGGTTGGTTTGGATTTTGCAAATGGCTTATGATTGTTTGATAATGTCTTTGGTGCATTTGTCCACATTGTTCTAATGCAGCTTTAATTTCTGGATCTGTACATTGTTGAGCAAAAAAATGTGCTTTTTTCATCGCTAATAAATTCCAGGATAACATATCTGAAATATAAAACTGATCTTTACCAGTTAGGATAGTTGGTGGTTGTGGCATAATGCCTTGTTGTTGCATTTGGTTTGTCTGCATTTGTTGTTGCATCTAGTTTTACCTCCCTGTAAAAAAATAAGAAAGACAAGCTTTCGTGCTTATTGTTTGTAGCATGAGGGTAATCTATCCTGCCAATTTCAATGTGAGAAATCAGGGCGCTTACGCTTTTCTTATTAAAAATTCAAAATTCATTCATTTTTTCAAAAGTTTTTTATTGCACTATTTTGTAAAATCTTTTATAGTTAAAATTGTAAAGAAATTGTTGGAGTTTTATCGTGCACAGATGTGCAAAAATTTTTTTCACCAAAAATGAATGAGTATTCATTCAAGGGGGAGAAGGAGGTACTTATGATCGGAAGAATCGGTAAAGTAGCTATTTTAGGATCAGGGGTAATGGGATCTGGGATTGCCGCGCACTTAGCGAACATTGGCATACCAACATTATTATTAGACATTGTCCCACGTGAGTTAACAGAAGAGGAAAAACAAAAAGGCCTTACGTTACAAGATATGCAGGTTCGAAATCGTTTATCTCAAACGGCCATACAAAAATTATTAAAACAAAAACCAGCACCTCTATCAGAAAAAAGCCACATTAATTTAATTGAAGCAGGCAACATGGAAGATGATATGAAGCGCCTTGCAGAAGTTGATTGGATCATTGAGGTAGTTGTTGAAAATTTAGAAATTAAAAAGAAAGTATTCGCACAAGTAGACGAATACCGTAAACCAGGAAGTATTGTAAGTTCAAATACATCAGGGATTTCGATTGAAGCAATGGCAGTAGGTCGTTCTGAAGACTTCCGTAAGCATTTCTTAGGAACACACTTCTTCAATCCACCAAGATACTTAAAACTATTAGAAGTTATCCGTACAAAGGACACGAGTGACGAAGTATTCGAATTTATGAAACAGTTCGGCGAAGACGTATTAGGTAAGGGTGTTGTAGAAGCAAAAGACACGCCTAACTTTATCGCAAACCGTATTGGAACTTACGGATTGCTAGTAACAGTTGATCAAATGGTCAAAGGCGGCTACTCAGTGGGTGAAGTAGACTCAGTTACTGGTCCGGCTTTAGGTAGACCAAAGAGTGCTACATTCCGTACATTAGATGTTGTAGGTTTAGATACATTCTTACACGTAGCTAAAAATGTATATGACCAAGTGGAAGGAACTGAAAAAGACGTTTTCGACCCTCCGCAATTTATGCGAGATATGGCCGAGCGAGGATGGCTTGGAAGCAAGTCTGGGCAAGGGTTCTTCGTAAAGAAAAAAGGGGAAAACGGTAGTGAGATCCTTGAATTGGACTATAACACAATGGAATATGTGCCTTCTATGAAATTAAAGGCAGCATCTGTTCAAGCAAGCAAACAAGCAAAAGGTAGAAGCGAAAAATTGAAAGCGCTTGTATATGCAAAAGACCGCGCCGGAGAACTCGTTTGGAATATCTTGAAACCTGCTCTCATCTATTCTGCAGAAAAAGCAACTGAAATTGCTGATGACATTCAAGCAATTGACCAAGCAATGAAGTGGGGCTTTGGATGGGAACTTGGGCCGTTCGAAACATGGGATGCGATTGGCGTTGCTAAATCAGTAGAGCGCATGGAAGCTGAAGGTGAAACAGTACCTGCTTGGGTGAAAGAGATGCTTGAAAAAGGTCTTACATCATTCTATGAAGGACGAAACCGTTTTTACGATAATGGTGAATACAAAACAGCGGTTGAAAACCCAAAAGTTATTCACATTAAGACATTAAAAGAAAACGACAAAATTATTAAAAAGAATACTGGAGCAGCATTAATCGATATTGGTGACGATGTAGCTGTACTAGAATTTACATCACCAAATAACTCTATTGGCCTAGATGTTATGCAAATGATCAACTACTCAATTGAGGAAGTTGCTAAAAACTACAAAGGTTTAGTGATCAATAACCAAGGAAAGAACTTCTGCGTTGGTGCGAACCTGATGATGATGTTAATGGAAGCTCAAGACGACAATTTCTTTGAAATTGATTTGGTCGTTCGTCAATTCCAAAAAACAATGGCAAATATCCGCTATGCACCTAGACCGGTGGTAACAGCTCCATTTGGAATGACATTAGGTGGCGGAACAGAAATAGCGCTACCGTCAGCTCGCATCCAAGCTTCTGCTGAAACATATATGGGGTTAGTGGAAGTAGGGGTTGGACTAATTCCTGGTGGAGGCGGTAACAAAGAGCTTTACCTTCGCAAGTTAGAAGCACTTCCACAAGCGCAAATTGACTTACAGCCAATTGCAAATAGTACATTTGAAACAATTGCGATGGCAAAAGTATCAACATCTGCACATGAAGCAGTGAAGTTGGACTTTATTCGCCCGCAAGATGGAATTAGCGTGAACGGTGATCACTTATTACATGATGCTAAACAACAAGTCATTCATTTAGCAAACCAAGGATACCAACCGCCACAACGTAAGAAAATTCCTGTCGTTGGTGAAAGTGGCTATGCAACAATGTTGCTAGGAGCGAAAACCATGCGATTTGGCGGCTTGATTTCTGATCACGATTTAAAAATTGCTGAAAAACTTGCCTTCACGATTGCTGGTGGTCGAGTACCTAAAGGCACTTTAGTTGATGAGCAGTACCTATTAGATATCGAAAGAGAAGCATTCTTAAGCCTGATCGGAGAGCCAAAAACTCAAGCTAGAATGCAACACATGCTAACTAAAGGGAAACCGTTACGTAACTAACAGTACGAGTTCATGAAGGAGGGAAAGTCGTGAGAGAAGCGGTTATTGTTGCAGGTGCTAGAACACCTGTTGGAAAAGCAAAAAAAGGAACATTAGCAAACGTCCGTCCTGATGATTTAGGGGCACTTACAGTAAAAGAAACGCTTAAACGAGCTGGGAACTTTGACCCAAGTAGAATAGATGACATTATTATCGGATGTGCGATGCCTGAAGCAGAACAAGGAATGAATATGGCAAGAAATATTGGAGCATTAGCAGGTCTACCTGATACAGTTCCTGCCATTACAATCAACCGATATTGTTCTTCAGGATTACAAAGTATTGCTTATGGTGCAGAGCGCATTATGTTAGGTCATGCCAATGCGATTATCGCTGGTGGGGCTGAAACTATGACAATGATCCCTATGGGTGGTCACGTGATTGCGCCAAACCCAACATTAGTTGAAAGTGCTCCTGAGTACTATATGGGAATGGGCTATACAGCTGAAGAAGTGGCTCGTAAGTATGAAATTAGTCGTGCAGATCAAGATGCATTTGCTGTTGAAAGCCATCGTAAAGCTGCGAAAGCTATTGAAGAAGGTAAATTTGACGACGAGATCGTGCCAGTAGAAGTGATGCTTCGCTCTGTTGGAGCTGACAATAAACTGAAAGAGAAGAAAATCTTATTTGCAAAAGACGAAGGTGTACGTATTGATACAACACTAGAAGGGCTTAGCAAATTAAGACCTGCCTTCCATCCAAAAGGAACAGTAACTGCTGGTAACGCTTCTCAAATGAGTGATGGTGCTGCTTCAGTACTAGTTATGGATCGTGAAATGGCTGAAGCTGATGGTCTAACACCATTAGTTCGCTTCCGTTCGTTTGCTGTAGCTGGTGTTCCACCGCAAATTATGGGGATTGGACCAGTGGAAGCAATTCCGAAAGCTCTTAAACTAGCAGGCTTGGAATTATCTGATATTGGCTTATTCGAACTTAATGAGGCATTTGCATCACAAAGCTTACAAGTTATTCGTCATTTAAACCTTGATATGGATAAAGTGAATGTGAATGGTGGCGCAATTGCTCTAGGACATCCGCTAGGTTGCACAGGTACAAAGTTAACATTATCACTTATTCATGAAATGAAACGTCGCGGTGAGCAATTCGGAGTCGTTACAATGTGTATCGGTGGCGGAATGGGTGCTGCAGGAGTATTTGAACTGATTTAATGCAAAGTGGGTTGAGAGATAGGCACTGATGTTATCTTTTAACCCTTACAAACAAAATATATTTGTCATGTAAAACTAGATTAGTAGATGGAAGAATTCTACATTCTACATTTAACCAAGGGGGTCTTTATAAATGGCAACGGCAGACAAAGTGATTAAAGGTGGATCGTTTTTATTAGACGACATTACGGCTGATAGAATTTTTACTCCAGAGGATTTTACTGATGAGCAGTTAATGATTGCAAAGACAACAGAAGATTTCGTGGTAGAGCAAGTAGTACCACAAATTGAGCATATTGAAAATCATGAATTTGATCGTTCTGTGCGTTTATTAAAAGAAGCAGGTGAACTAGGACTATTAGGTGCTGACGTTCCTGAGGAATACGGCGGGATCGGTTTAGATAAAATTAGTTCATCACTAATTACCGAAAAGTTTGCTTTATCTGGTTCTTTCTCATTAAGCCACGGGGCTCACGTAGGAATTGGATCTCTTCCAATCGTATTCTTTGGTAATGAAGACCAAAAGCAAAAATATTTACCAGGTCTTGCAACAGGTGAGTTAATTGCAGCTTACGCATTAACTGAGCCAAGTTCAGGTTCTGATGCATTAGGAGCAAAAGCTACTGCAAAGTTAAACGAAGCTGGTACTCACTACGTATTAAACGGTGAGAAGCAATGGATCACAAATGCTGGTTTTGCTGATGTATTTGTTGTTTATGCAAAAGTTGATGGTGAGCACTTCTCAGCTTTCATCGTTGAAAGAGCGTTTGAAGGAGTATCTACGGGCCCAGAAGAAAAGAAAATGGGTATAAAAGGTTCTTCTACACGTACATTAATTTTAGAGGATGCTTTAGTTCCTAAAGAAAATTTACTAGGTGAAATCGGTAAAGGTCACGTTATTGCGTTTAATATCCTAAACGTAGGTCGTTACAAGCTTGGAGTAGGTTGTATCGGTGGAGCAAAACGCGTTCTTGAGATTTCAGTAAAATACGCAAACGAGCGTAAGCAATTCAAACAACCAATCTCTCAATTCACGTTAATTCAAGAGAAGCTTGGAACGATGGCGACAAAAACGTATGCAGCAGAAAGTTCCATCTACCGTACAGGTGGTTTAATTGAAGAAAGCTTCAATGCGCTATCTGATGAAGAGAAAAAAGACGGAAAAGCTGTTGCAAAAGCTATCGCTGAGTACGCAATTGAGTGCTCTTTAAATAAAATTTTCGGCTCAGAAGCATTAGACTATGTGGTTGACGAAGGTGTTCAAATTCATGGTGGTAATGGTTTCATGGCTGAGTATGAAGTTGAAGCTGCTTACCGTAACTCGCGTATTAACCGTATCTTTGAAGGTACAAACGAAATTAACCGTTTATTAGTACCAGGTACTATTTTACGTAAAGCTATGAAAGGGGAACTACCTTTCTTAGAAAAAGCAACAGCATTACAAGAAGAACTTATGATGATGATGCCACAAGAAATCGGTGATGAGCCGCTAGAGCAGGAGAAATATCTTGTCTCAATGGCGAAGAAAGTCTTCTTAATGGTTGCTGGAACAGGTGCTCAAAAGTTCGGCCCTGCTCTGCAAAAAGAACAAGAAATCCTTTCAAAAGTGGCTGATATTGCGAATGAAATTTTTGCGATGGAATCTGTAGTTTTAAGAACAGAAAAAGCTATCGACCGTAACGGTGTTGATACAAACAAGCAAAAGTTACTTATGACTCAAGTATATTGCCAAGAAGCGTTTAACCGTATCGAAGCATCTGCAAAAGAGTCGTTAGTTGCAATGGAAGACGGCGACACATTACGTACAATGCTTTCAATCCTACGTAAGTTAACTCGTCACACTCCAACAAATGTAGTAGCACTTAAACGTGAAATTGCTCAAAAATTAATTAAAGCTGAGCGTTACGTCATCTAATTTTTAATGACTCTTTGTTTTCAACTTTTGAGGCAATCGCTTCAAAATATTAATAATCCTCCTTTCTAAAGAAAGGGCATTCTCCTCTCTACTAAACTCAAGTGAAAAAGTCCCATATGGGGCTTTTTCGCGTTTCAATCAGTATATTCTTTTAGATACCTATAGAGGTATCTTGGTTTGTTTGGCTCATAAATGTGCTTATTTGGACGATAAACATTGAAGTTTGGACTATAAAATGTTCAATTTGGACGATAAACATCTGATTTTGGACCATAAGTGTGACTTCTCCAATCGAAAATTGATTACTGAAAAGAGATTCGCATATTAAAGTATGATCAATCGCTTTGGTAAGATACTAAGATCGTAAAGAATGTTACATTTTTGCGAAAAGAGGTGGCAATATGAAGGATCAAGAGAATGAAATTGTTTACGATGGTACTCTTGAGCTCGATCGATCATTTGTCAAAGAGTTTAACGGGATTGATTCAACGGTTCAACAAGGCATCCAAGAAGCTTGGAACTCTGGAATTCAAGATGAAACGTTAGAAAAAAGGGCAGAAGATGTGAAAGATCGCATGGATTCATAGTATGATGAAGGGGATGGGAATTGTCCTATTCCTTTTTCAATTTGCATGAAAGGAGGTAAATGAAGAGATGACTATTACATTTTACTCATATCCTAAATGTGGGACTTGCCGAAATGCTAAGAAATGGTTAGAAGCTAACGGTGTAGAATTTGAAGAAGTACATATTGTAGAAAATCCACCCTCAAAAGATGCACTAAAAAGTTTATATGAAACCAGTGGTCTAGAGCTAAAAAAGTTTTTGAATACGAGTGGACAAAAGTACCGTGAGTTAGGTATAAAGGATAAAATCAAAGTTGCTTCAGAAGATGAAATTCTTGAGTTGTTAAGTTCTGAAGGGATGTTATTAAAAAGACCAATAGTTACAGATGGAAAAACTGTCACTGTAGGGTTTAAAGAAGACCAGTTTGCACAAACTTGGAAGTAGGCGTGGATAATATTAATTATTTCAAAAAACACGCAATTGAGAACTTTAAACTCTAAACCAATAAAGGTATAATAGAGGCAGAAAGTTTTTCTACCATAATGTGGTTAATTATTAGGTTGGAGGGAATAACACATGAATTTACCAAAGGATTTAAGATACTCAGAAGAACATGAATGGGTAAAAACAGAAGGAAATCAAGTACGCATCGGGATCACAGACTTTGCACAATCAGAGCTTGGTGACATCGTATTTGTTGAGCTTCCTGAAGTTGGAGACGAAATCGAAGCCGATCAACCTTTTGGTAGCGTTGAGTCTGTAAAAACTGTATCTGAGCTTTACGCTCCTATTAGTGGAAAAGTAGTAGCCATAAACGAAGACTTAGATGATTCACCTGAATTAGTAAATGAGTCTCCATATGAGAAAGCTTGGATGATTATTATAGAGCCAAGTGATGCTTCAGAAGTAGACAAGCTAATGTCTGCTGATGAGTACGAAGCAATGATTAAAGAAGACTAATATCATAAAAAAACTCTCAGCCGATTGACTCGCTGAGAGCTTTTTTACATTTACAGTTAGCACCAACCCATATCACAATCATCTACGTATTTTTTCGTATATTCAGTCGTATCATTTTCCTGTTTGAAGATTTTATCGTTTTTAAACTCAAACCCTTCTGCCATTTCATAATGGTTACCTTGATTTGTCAAAATGATTTGGCCAACCTTCTGTTCGTCTAGGAAGAGGCTCATACGGCTACCATCTTCCAACTTTCCTTGAACCTTGCTAGTGACATCAATTTTCTTTTCCATCGGTATTCCTCCTTGTCCCTTTTAGTAGTAGGTTTCCCAGTAACAGATGAATGTTTTACGGTATTAATTGGGAGAAAAATATTTAGTTCGAAATACTTTCAAATTTTTAGGAAATCGACTATTATATTTAGGGACGCGAAATATACGCGAGAGGGAGACATCAGGTGGGGAAATTTATTGGAGATTGGAATACTCAATTCAAAGGCTACAACAGCAATGTTCGGTTGTTCTTACTGGCATCTGTATTAAGCCATATTGGTATGGGTATTTTCATGATTATTTATAATTATTATATTCGAGAGCTAGGTTTTGATGAGCAGGTCAATGGAAAAGTAATTGCTATGACAGCTACAGCACAGGCGATCATGCTTCTCCCAGCAGGAATTCTAAGTGATCGAATCGGTAGAAAAAAAGTAATTTTTATCGGAGGGTTATTTTCCGCCATTGTACTTTTGGGAAGGTCACTTTTTGTCGATGAGTCACTTTTACTTACCGCAGCATTTTTAAGTGGTCTCTTTATGGCTTTTATCCAAGTGTCGACAATTCCATTGTTAGCTGAAAATTCTACTGAAAAACAAAGGGTGCACTTATTTAGTTTTAACTTTGCGATCATGATGGTGGCCAGTGTTATTGGGAATATGTTAGGGGGAGGCTTAAGTGATGGTCTCCAAGCATTTTTATCAATGGATCCAGTGACGAGTATCCGAGTCACATTAATTATTGGATCGTTGTTTTTCTTTTCTTCTCTAATACCGGTTATAAAAATTAGAGAGCGGATAAAAACGAAGGCAGAGGTAAAAGAGAAAAAGTCTTATTTACAGCTTCTGAAATCAAACAAGAAGGGTGTTAAGATCATCCTGCTATTTGCTGTTGCACAAATGATTATTGGCTTTGGATCAGGTTTGGTTATCCCGTACTTAAATCTATACTTTACGGACCGCTTTGAGGTTAGTAAGTCGCTAGTAGGGATTATATTGTCTCTTGGTCAAGCGATGACAGCCGTTGCCATGTTGATTGGCCCACTGGTTGTTTCTCGTTTCGGAGAAGTTCGAGCAGTGGTAATACTTCAATTATTATCAATTCCGTTCTTACTACTAACAGCCTTTACAGAAAATTTAACATTTGCTGTCATCGGTTTTTTATTCCGACAGGCATTAATGAATGCTGGTAACCCCATTCAGATGTCACTCATGATGAGGAGTGTTGACGACTCGATGAAGGGGTTAGCGAACTCGGTAGGTCAAATGGTGTTTAATTTAGGTTGGGCTGTAATGGGACCAGTTTCTACAGGAATTGTGATGTTGTACGGTGCTTATTATGGATACGCTTATGTATTTTCGATTACGGCAGGTCTTTATATTATCGGATCGGTCTACTTCTACTTCGTATTTAGAAATGTTGATAAACCAATGGTTGAGCAAGTTTCAGTGACGACCAAACCAGCAGGATAATAAACCCTACAAGGATTCCTCTAAAGCTATAGCGAATATAGGTTAAGAGGAATTACCTTGGGGGTGAATGAGTTTGGAACAAGAGTTACGGGTTTTTCAACGTCGTTACCTAGAAACAAATCACTTACATCGTTTTTTTAGAATACGCCCATTTACTATTAGATTTTATGGAGATCAAGATGTCTTTACCTTTACGATCAGCGATGATCGTTTTGAGGTTGCTGACACTGATGCCAACGCAGATGTTTCTATCCAAGCCAACAATGAAAGTCTTCAAAAACTTCTTCAAGGAGAATGTCGCTTACAAGAATTGAAAAAGGCTGAACTAGTAACAATTCGAGGCTCTTATACGGCAATCTTAAAGGCAGAAACACTCTTATATTTAAATCAATCAGGTACTAGTGAAAATTACCAACAAACATTTTAAAGATTTGTAATTGACAGTTTCTCAATACCCGTGGTAAGATTTGATCTGTTGAAAAAATTATTTTTAAAAACTTAATATCTCTTATCAAGAGAGGTGGAGGGACTGGCCCGATGAAACCCGGCAACCGCTAAGCTTATGCTTAGGACTGGTGCCAATTCCTGCAGAGCTGGAGCTTTGGAAGATGAGATGGATGAACCTATCTATTAAACCTTTCTGTGCTTCTGTGTACAGAGAGGTTTTTTTACATTTGTAGTGTCCACCTAGGATGGAATCTTTGGAAGAAATGTCCATGAAAGGTGTCAGGCACCAATGAAAGTTCACTTTCACCAACACGGATGCGGATGTAAATATCATTGACACAAAACAGTAAAATCGAAGAAAGTGAACTTTCCTGTAGAAACTATTTACAGGGTAGGCGCCTTAAACCACGAATAATGGTGTTTTGCACCACTGGCATTTTAACGCGTTAATCTAAGTAAACACATAAGATTACTATTAGAAAAGGGGTGAACCTCGTGATTACATTAAACTCTTTAAGGAAAGTGTTTCGTACAAAAGATGGTGAAGTAACTGCTGTTGATAATATCAATTTAACGATAAACAAAGGCGAAATCTACGGTATTATTGGATACTCTGGAGCTGGAAAAAGTACATTAATTCGTACTCTTAATATGTTAGAGCGTCCAAGCTCGGGAACGGTAGAAGTTGCAGGTAAAAATTTATCAGCATTAAGTAAAAGGGAACTGCGTTTGGCTCGACAAGAAATAAGCATGATCTTTCAGCACTTCAATTTATTATGGTCAAGAACAGTTCGGGAGAATATTGCTTTTCCACTCGAGATTGCTGGTGTCCCAAAAGAAAAACGGAAAGAACGTGTCGAAGAGTTAATTAAACTAGTCGGTTTAGAAGGAAGAGGCGAGTCTTATCCTTCACAACTAAGTGGTGGACAAAAGCAGCGTGTTGGTATCGCTAGAGCTCTAGCTAACAATCCAAAGGTACTATTATGTGATGAAGCCACATCTGCCTTGGACCCAAAGACTACAGATTCAATACTAGACTTACTCGTAGATATTAATGAAAAACTCGGGCTAACAATTGTTCTAATCACTCATGAAATGCATGTGATCCGAAAAATTTGTCACCGAGTCGCAGTAATGGAAAGTGGAAAAATTGTTGAAGAGGGACCTGTATTAGATGTGTTCCGTCAGCCTACTCAAGAAATGACGAAGGAATTTGTAAAACAAGTCACGGAACCTGAGGAAACGAAAGAAACGGTAAAACATCTTTTGGCTGAAACAGAAACGGGTAAGATTGTGCAGTTAACGTTTGTTGGTGGAGATGCAGAAAAGCCGTTAATTTCAGAAATGATCCGCTCTTTTAAGATAGATATCAATATTTTACAAGGGAAAATTTCGCAAACACAGGATGGTCCATATGGGGCATTGTTCGTCCATATTGATGGTGAGGCTAGCGAAGTTGACCGTGCAATTGACTTTGTAAAAGTTAAGCAAGTAAAAGTGGAGGTGATTAGTCATGTTTAACGAGTTACTTCCGCATGTGAAATGGGATTTAGTATGGGATGCAACTAAGCAAACCTTATATATGACGTCAATATCAGTAGTGGTCACGTTGGTATTAGGGATTATCTTAGGCTTAGTATTGTACTTAACGGATAAAGGGAACCTTTGGGAGAATAAAATCATTCATGCAATGACAGCTGCAGTCGTGAATATTTTCCGATCCATCCCATTTATTATCCTCATCATCTTATTAATTCCTGTTACGAAAGTACTTGTTGGTACAATGCTAGGTGCGAAAGCAGCATTGCCGGCGCTTATTATTGGTGCTGCGCCATTCTATGCAAGAATGGTAGAAATTGCGCTTCGCGAGATTGATAAAGGTGTTGTAGAAGCTGCCCAATCAATGGGCGCTAATCACTTTCAAATTATTTATAAAGTGTTAATTCCAGAATCATTGCCTGCGTTAATCTCAGGGATTACAGTAACAGCGATTGCACTTGTTTCCTTTACGGCAATGGCCGGGGTTGTAGGTGCAGGTGGACTTGGGGATCTAGCTTTCCTAGACGGGTTCCAGCGTAGTCGCAACGATGTAACGTTTGTGGCAACAGTTGTTATTCTATTAATCGTATTTGTCATTCAATCCATCGGTGATTTCTTTAAACACGCAACAGATAAACGTTAATAAATTTCTTTTCTCAAATGGGAAAGAAGTAAAATAGAAAAACAAAAAAGAAAAGGGGTATTATATAGTATGAAAAAGTTAGCAGGAATTTTAAGTGCAGCATTTATATCATTAACATTAGTAGCTTGTGGTGCATCTGAAGAACAACCAGCTGAGCCAACAGAAACAGCTGGAGAAACAACAACAAATACAACAGAGGCTACTGAAGAAGTAGTAAAATTAGTTATTGGTGCGTCAAACGTGCCTCACGCTGAAGTATTAGAAGCAGCAGCACCAATTCTTTTAGAAGAAGGAATTGAAATTGAAGTTGTTCGTTTCCAAGATTATGTTTTACCAAACCAAGCATTAGCAGGTAATGAGTTAGATGCAAACTATTTCCAACACATTCCATATTTAACAAGACAAAATGAAGAGCATGGTTACGGTTTTGTAAATGCTGGTGGAATTCATATTGAGCCAATCGGTGTTTATTCGCAAAAGTGGGGTAGCCTTGAAGAGCTTCCTGAAGGTGCAGAAATTCTTATGAGTAGTGCTGTTCCTGACCATGGGCGTATCTTAGCAATGTTAGAAGAAAAAGGATTAATTACGTTAGCTGAAGGCGTAGGAATTAATGCTACATTAGAAGATATCATTGAAAATCCAAAGAACTTTAAATTTAGTGCACGTTTTGAAGCTTCATTGTTACCAACAGCCTATTTAAATGGTGAAGGTGACGCAGTTCTGATCAACTCAAACTTTGCATTAGGTGCTGGAATCTCTCCTGGTCAAGACGCAATTGCGCTTGAATCAGCTGATGTAACAAACCCTTACGTAAATGTTATTGCTGTTCGCGCTGGTGACGAAAACCGTCCTGAAATTCAAAAGTTAGTAGAAGTATTACAATCAGAAGCTATCCGCAACTTCATCCTTGAAAACTGGGGTGGAGACGTAGTTCCAGCTTCAAAATAAATAGTAAGGACGCTTGGTAGTATATACTGCCAAGCGTTTTTTAATGCCCTTGAAATGTACTTAGTAACCAAACCTAATCGGTTATACTGACAAATTTGTTAAAGTACTAAATCCTATCGCTTTAGAGCAGCACAATGCCAAGAATTCCCCTTCTGACAAAAGATAAGGCAATCAAGTGAAGTTTGTGACCCGTCTATTGCAACTCGATTTCAAAGATTTTACAATACTAATAAGTAATTCATTGACGGGAAGGAAGTTATTTTCATGCCAGAGGAAACAAGAAAAAAGATATTAGAAGCAGCGATGAATTTAATGAGTATCAAAGGATATACTGCAACGACAACCAAGGAGATAGCTCAAGCGGCAGGGATTGCGGAAATTACGTTATTTCGCAAGTATCATACGAAACAGGAAATATTGGATAATCTCATTACTACATACACATCTACGTTTAAAAACAAATTATTTTCGGATTATCATTTGGTTTATGATCTTGAAACGGACCTAAGTAATATAAGTAGGATTTATCAAACATTTATGGAAGAGAACCGGCGAATTGTTTTGTTGGCTTATAAGGAAAGTGGCATTCATGATGAAGTTTCTGAACGACTCACCGCTAACCCTAAAATTATGAAGCAATATCTCATCGATTATCTAGAAGAAATGAAGCGGCGTGGAAAAACAAATGATTTGGATATTGAACTAACCATTATGAGTTTTTTGTGGATGAATCTCGGTTATTTTTCTTCAAAGTTCATATCCGGTTCAAAAGTAGCTGCTGTGCCAGTAGATATTTTCATTGAGCATAGCGTCAAGGTATTTGCAAAAGGACTAAAAAATACTAACTAAAGTATTCATAATTCACATCTTGGAAACTCATACTATCATTGTTAACTAACCGAAAGGGGTAAAAGATGATGGATGAAATAATGAATACTGGCTCGTACGAGTCGATCCTTCACGATTATAAGTTAGGTCTAGGACATTTTACAGAGAAAATGCCACACATCGCAAGAAAGTTTAATGCATTTACTGAAGCATGTTTTGAGGAAGGGAAACTATCCCAAAAGGAAAAACAATTAATCGCTTTAGGAATTAGTGTTTATTCTCAAGATGAATATTGCATTATCTATCATACTAAAGGTTGTATCGACCAAGGGTGTACAGAAGAAGAAATATGGGAAGCGATTGGTGTAACAGGTGCATTTGGTGGAGGAGCTGCTATTAGCCAAGCAGTTACTTTGGTTCAAGATTGCATGGAAGAATTTAATCAATCGATTAATTAAAAAAAAGCAACTAGAGAATTAGCGATAAAATGCTAATTCTTTTTTTTATTCTCATCCTACGTCGCGATTCGGAAGTAAAAATCATGTTGACATTGTAAAAAAAAGGGAGTAAGATATCCTTTGTGAGTCAACTGTATTATTAGTCATAGTACACGCCGTACAGATTTTTACAAATAATGTAACCTTCGAACTCATACAAACGTCTATTAACTATATTTGAAATAAAAGGAGATTTCGTATGTTAAAGAAGATTGTATCAAATCACTTTCCCTTATTATATTTGCTTTCAATACCTTTGTTGCACACGATCTACGATTATTTGAATAAACATCATACAGAAGCAACAAACATTATGACGGCGGTGGATAGGCAAATTCCGTTCATCCCAGAATTTATCATTCCTTATATTGGCTGGTACTTCTTTATGTTTTTTTATTTAATTTTCTTTTATCAAAAAGATAGAAAGATATATTACGAGAGTTTACTAGCTACCAATATCGGCATGATCGTCTGTTATGGAGTGTACTTCTTTTTCCAAACGACATTTCCTAGGCCGGTATTATCAGGAAACGACTTTTACATTAACTTAGTGAGATTTATATACTCAAATGACCAGCCATATAATTGTTTTCCAAGTATTCATGTACTTACGACGTTTATTATTATGTATGGAATGTATCGCAGTGAAATTAATAGCTTTTTTAACCGCTATTTTGTTTATATCTTTGGAATGTTAATTATTTTATCGACAGTCTTTGTCAAACAGCATTCAGTTCTTGATGGGGCTGCCTCAATCATTTTAGTAATCTCTACTTTTGCAGTTGTAAGAAAGCTAGATTTGGCTGCTTTTTTACTAATGAAAGAAAAGGCCTTAAAACCAGTTCTATACTACAAGCATCACTCGAACTAACCCGCAAGCAAATTCTAGGAAAAACGAGCAATTCTCTAGAACTTCTAGATGAGAGGTTGAGAACGGCGTTGAAAGGTGTCAGGCGCCAGATATTCAATCTGAGTCCTTTTGTTCCCTCAGAATGGTTATGTTACGATAACAATGTAGAAAATAAGGAAAGGGTTGATCAGATATCCAGCAAATAGATACAGACCATACGAATGAAATGGAAAAAGCGATGCAGTCCTCACATAGTATGAGTTACGCTGAATACAATCGAAAGCTAGAAAATCGCTTGCTTGTGGAGAGAAGGCGAGAAAAAGAGCATCAAAAGGCGATGCAAATGGTCTCTACTATTAAAATGAATATGAAACACTTATAGATCGTAAAAGTATGCCAGAGCATATACCTGGCATACTTTTATTTGTAATCAAAAAAACTATACGTTTCTGTTTATTTCGTAGTTGATGGGAAGCACCATTACGATACTAAATGTAGTTGCATGAAAACGTTCGTGACAACATTTAGTTTTCGTGCGAAATATCACATCTACGTTTAGAGGAAATTTACTCAATTTGGCTAAAAACCCTAGACTTTTCTCAATTAATGATTGATAATTGATTATTATTTGTAGTTTTCTAATTGAGAATTATTAGATGCTTATTTTTAGAAATGACATATATTTCAAACTGTGTACATGTTTTTTTAAAATACTAAGCAAACTATTGATTGTCAGTACATAAAAATAGGAGTTTTTCAAGCGAGATTTCAAGAATTACCTACTTTTTATTCACCACCTTTAAAAAGTATTGGCTTCTAAGTCATCAAACTTGAAGTAGATTTCTATTTGTTATAAGATTGTAATGAGAATAGATTGAGAATATAGATGTACTATTTATATATCGTAAATCTTAACATCGTTTATATGGAGGGAAATAAAAATGACAGCAACAAACTTAACAGTGAAAGACCTTCGTGTTGCTATTGAAGGAAAAGAAATCTTAAAAGGTTTCAATATTGAAGTAAAAGGTGGCGAAATCCACGCAATCATGGGTCCAAACGGAACAGGTAAATCTACACTTGCTTCTGCATTAATGGGACATCCAAAATATGAAGTGACTGGTGGAGAAGCTTCTTTAAACGGTCATGACCTATTAGAAATGGAAGTAGATGAAAGAGCACGTGAAGGGTTATTCCTAGCGATGCAATACCCAAGTGAGATTTCAGGGATTACAACTGCTGATTTCCTACGTTCAGCTATAAACGCAAAACGCGGTGAAGGAAATGAAATTTCATTAATGAAATTCATCCGTCAATTAGATGAAAAAATGAAAGTGTTAGAAATGGACGAAGAGTATTCGCAACGTTACTTAAACGAAGGTTTCTCTGGTGGTGAGAAGAAACGTAATGAAATTCTTCAACTACTAATGATTGAGCCGAAAATTGCTATCCTAGATGAAATTGACTCTGGTCTTGATATTGACGCATTAAAAGTTGTAGCAAACGGGGTAAACGCAATGCGTGGGTCTGAATTTGGCTGTCTAATCATCACACACTACCAACGTTTATTAAATTATATTACTCCTGACTTTGTTCACGTGATGATGCAAGGTCGTATTGTAAAATCTGGTGGTCCTGAATTAGCTGAGCGCTTAGAAGCAGAAGGATATGATTGGATTAAAGAAGAGTTAGGAATTGAAGACGAGACTGTAGGGCAAGAAGCATAATTGGTCATTTAGAGGAGGTTAACATTATGTCAGTGGATACGCAACTACAATTTGATCGTGAGTACGTAACCAACTTCTCCAAAGACGCAAACGAGCCTGAATGGTTTCTTAATCAACGCCTATCGTCTTTAGAGTTAGTTGGAACAAAAGAATTACCAAAACCTGATAAAACAAAAATTGATAACTGGAACTTTACTCAGTTTTCTCATAACGTAACGGCTGTGGGAACAGATCTTCCTGAGCAAGTAAAAGGACTTATTTCAGAAGAAGATACGCAAAACGTTCTTGCGTTTAGAAACGGTCAGCTTGCACAATCTAAGCTTTCAGCACAGTTAAAAGAACAAGGTGTTATTTTCACTGATTTTGCTACTGCTTTAAAAGAGCATAGCGACCTAGTTCAAAAGTATTTTATGAAAGAAGCTGTTACTCAGGACGAAAATCGTTTAACAGCTCTTCATGCAGCATTACTTAATGGTGGAACATTTATTTATGTTCCGAAAAACGTTGAAGTAGAATTGCCTCTACAAGCGATTTATGCAATCGGTGGTGGCGCTGGACTATTCAACCACGTGTTACTTGTTGCTGATGAAAACAGTACGGTAACATATGTAGAAAACTATGTTTCTGAAGATACTGAAACAGCAGTTGCTAACATTATTGCTGAAGTTTACGCACTACAAGGCTCAACTGTTTCATTTGGAGCAGTCGACAACTTTGCTACAGGTGTAACGACGTATGTTGTACGTCGTGGACATACTGAAAGAGATGCGAAAATCTTATGGGCACTTGGGCAATTCAATGACGGTAACACTGTTTCTGAAAATAAAACGTTTTTAGTTGGTGAAGGTTCTTTTACTGATAAAAAGACAGTAACAATCGGAACAGGTGAGCAACGACAAAACTTTACTTCTCATGTTGTTCATTACGGAAAACATACAGAAGGCTTAATCTTAACTCACGGAGTTATGAAAGATAGTGCTAGCTCAATCTTTAACGGTATCTCAAAAATTGAGCACGGTGCGTCAAAATCAAATGGTGAGCAAACAGAACGCGTACTTATGTTAAGTGAAAAAGCACGTGGAGATGCAAATCCAATTTTATTAATTGATGAAGATGATGTAACTGCTGGCCACGCAGCGAGTGTTGGTCGCATTGATCCACTGCAAATGTTCTACTTAATGAGCCGTGGAATTCCAAAGAAAGAAGCAGAACGCCTCGTGATCCATGGCTTCTTAGCGCCAGTCGTGAAAGAAATGCCTGTAGACGCTGTAAAAACGCGTTTAATCGAGGTTATAGAAAGGAAAGTTAACTAATGAATGTTAAAGAAGTCCGTAAAATGTTCCCAATCCTTGACCAACAGGTAAATGGTAACCCCCTTGTATACCTTGATAGCGCTGCAACTTCGCAGAAACCTATCCAAGTTATTGAAAAATTAGATGAGTATTATCGTAAATATAATTCTAACGTTCATCGTGGTGTGCATACACTAGGAACATTAGCAACAGATGGTTATGAAGGTGCAAGGGAGAAAGTTCGTAAGTTTATTAACGCGAAGTCAACGGAAGAAATTATTTTTACAAGAGGAACAACGACAGCACTTAATCTTGTTGCACATAGTTACGGACGGGCTAATGTAGGCCCTGGTGATGAAATTGTGATTACACACATGGAACACCATTCAAACATCATTCCATGGCAACAAGTTGCCAAAGCTACAGGAGCAACGCTAAAATATCTACCTTTACAAGAAGATGGTACGATTGGTTTAGCTGATGTGGAAGCAACAGTTACTGAAAATACCAAAATCGTATCGATTATGCAGGTTTCCAATGTGTTGGGATGCGTAAATCCGATTAAGGAAATTGCGGCGATTGCTCATCGTAAAGGAGCGATTATGGTTGTCGACGGTGCTCAAAGTACGCCACACATGAAGATTGATGTGCAAGATTTAGATTGTGATTTCTTTGCGCTATCTGCTCACAAAATGTGTGGACCAACGGGTATCGGAGCTCTTTATGGAAAGAAAGCCCTTCTGAATAAGATGGAACCAATTGAGTTTGGTGGCGAAATGATCGATTTTGTTGGTTTGCAAGAGTCAACATGGAAAGAACTTCCTTGGAAGTTTGAAGCGGGAACGCCGATTATTGCTGGTGCTATTGGTTTAGGAGCAGCGATCGATTTTCTAGAAGAGATTGGCTTAGAGAACATTGAAAAACATGAGCATGCACTCGCGCAATATGCCCTTCAGCGCTTAAGTGAAGTTGAAGGAGTAACCGTATATGGTCCTAAGAAACGTGCAGGACTTGTGACATTTAATTGTGACGATGTTCATCCTCATGACGTTGCTACTGTACTTGATTCAGAAGGTATTGCAGTAAGAGCCGGTCATCACTGTGCTCAACCACTAATGAAGTGGCTAAATGTTTCGGCTACAGCTAGAGCTAGCTTCTACCTTTACAATACAGAAGAAGAAATCGATGCTTTTGTTAAAGCATTAATAAAAACAAAGGAGTACTTCGGCAATGTCTTTAGGTAATAATTTAGATACTCTTTATCGCCAAGTGATTATGGATCATTATAAAAACCCTCGTAATCGAGGTGAGCTTGAAGGGGATTCACTTACTGTAAATATGAATAACCCAACATGTGGTGACCGTATTCAGCTACAGATGAAGGTTGAAGACGGAAAAATTGCTGATGCCAAGTTTATTGGTGAAGGTTGTTCGATTAGTCTTTCATCAGCATCGATGATGACTCAAGCTGTTAAAGGGAAAACGGTAGAAGATGCGATAGCTTTATCAGAGATTTTCTCCAACATTATGCTCGGCAAAGATTATGATGAGGATCGTTTTGATCTCGGTGATATAGAAGCACTTCAAGGGGTTGCTAAATTTCCGGCGCGTATCAAATGTGCAACACTTGCATGGAAAGCGATGGAGAAGGGCTTGAACCCTGAAGAGTAAAAGCAGTAAGATGAAGAATTGATGGATTTGCTTAACGATTATTCCCTCACCATGAGCGAAAGTCAAATTGTTAGCAAGAAATTATAAGGAGGGTTTATAGTGGCGAAAAAAATGCCTGAAATCGGTGAATATAAATATGGCTTCGTCGATCGTGACGTTTCGATTTTCCGTTCTGGAAAAGGCTTAACAAAGGAGATTGTTGAAGAAATCTCAAAAATGAAAAAAGAGCCTGAGTGGATGCTTGAATTCCGCCTTAAGTCATTAGAGCAGTTCTATAAAATGCCAATGCCTTTATGGGGTGGTGACTTAGCTGACTTAAACTTTGATGATATTACGTATTACGTAAAACCATCTGAGAAGTCGGAAAAATCTTGGGATGAGGTTCCTGAAGAAATCAAAAATACGTTTGATAAATTAGGGATTCCTGAAGCTGAGCAAAAGTATTTAGCTGGGGTTTCTGCTCAGTATGAGTCTGAGGTTGTTTACCACAATATGCAACAAGATTTAACAGACCTAGGAGTAATTTTTAAAGATACTGATTCTGCACTACGAGAAGATGAAGAGATTTTTAGAAAATACTTCGGAACAGTTATTCCTCCAGCGGATAACAAGTTTGCAGCATTAAACTCAGCAGTTTGGTCAGGTGGCTCATTCATCTATGTACCAAAAGGAGTAAAATGTGAAACACCTCTTCAAGCATACTTCCGTATTAACTCTGAAAATATGGGTCAGTTTGAAAGAACACTAATTATTGCTGATGAGGACAGTTCAGTTCACTATGTAGAAGGCTGTACTGCACCTGTATACTCAACAAACTCGCTTCATAGTGCGGTTGTTGAAATCATCATTAATAAAAACGCATACTGCCGTTACACAACGATCCAAAACTGGGCACCAAATATCTTTAACCTAGTTACAAAGCGTGCTGTTGCTTATGAAAATGCAACAATGGAATGGGTTGACGGAAACATTGGTTCTAAGTTAACGATGAAATATCCTGCTGTTGTGATGAAAGGTGAAGGCGCGAAAGGAACAATACTTTCAATCGCTATCGCTGGTAAAGGGCAACATCAAGATGCTGGAGCTAAAGTTCATCACTTAGCGCCAAACTGTTCATCTACAATCGTATCGAAATCTATTTCTAAACAAGGTGGTAAGGTTACTTACCGTGGAATTTGTCACTTCGGTCGTAAATCAGAAGGTTCTAAATCGAAAATTGAGTGTGATACTCTAATTATGGATAACGAGTCTACATCTGATACAATTCCATACAATGAAATCCTTAACAACAACATTACGTTAGAGCACGAAGCTACGGTATCAAAAGTATCTGAAGACCAATTATTCTACTTAATGAGCCGTGGTATTTCAGAGCAAGAAGCTACTGAAATGATCGTAATGGGCTTCATTGAGCCATTCACAAAAGAATTACCAATGGAATATGCAGTAGAAATGAACCGCCTAATCAAGTTTGAAATGGAAGGTTCTATCGGATAATAAATAGAAAACCTTTGTATATCAAGGGTTTGAGGAAGTTATAAAACGTGCAAAATTTGCATCGCGCCAAATTTGTGCAACTTTAAATTAACTTTGAGTGTAGGAGGCGAACTTTTGAAGTTCGTCTTCTTTTTTGTCGATACCTGATAAGGATTTGACGTTGTCCTCACTGATATCTCTCCAAGGAGGTTTGACTATATCTTTATGCTGATTTCTACTTCAAGTAGCAGAGTAGGGTAACTTAGATATCATAAACTCTCTAAAAGTTAGTATCAAATATCCTTCGCGTGTATATACTGTGTATATACAAAGAGGTGGAGGATGTGATACCATTGGATAAAGAAGAGAAGAAAGGATTGATTTTTATGACAACTGCTACAGTTCGTAAATGGGGCAATAGTCTGGCAGTTCGTATTCCTCAAGATGTTTCTGAAAAAGTAAAGTTTGATGATGGAGTTGAGATTGAAATGTATGTGAACGAAAATCAAGAAATAGTTCTTCGTACAACTATTCCTGCTGCAGATGACCAAGAAGCTTTACGGAAACATTTTCTATCCCTTCGAGCGAAATGCAAATCGAACATGGATAATCATGAAGAAGTTTTTGATGAACCAATAGGGGATGAAATATTCTAATGTCTATTACAGGTATTGTGGAACGTGGGAGCGTCATATGGCTACAAATGCACCCTACTAGAGGGCACGAACAAAGTGGTTGGCGCTCTGCACTCGTATTATCAGACGGACTTATAGATCCTATTAATTCAAAATTTGCAATTATTGTTCCAATCACTACTCAGGTAAAGGGTTATCCCTTCGAGGTACCTGTTCCAAGAGGAATTGATACTACACAGGGAGCGCGACCTCCTCATGCGATAATACCGTTTACGGAATTAACTGGTGTAGCTCTTACTGATCAAGCCAAATCACTTGACCTAGACGCCAGAAATGCAGTAGTCATTGGGAAGGTTGATCCTTCATCTACTTTCTATCAAAATGTCATACTAAATGTAAGATCAATATTAGCGTAAAATTTTTGGAAATAGAGGATGCCATGTTTTCATTATGGCATCCTTTCTCCTAACTACCCATGTATCATTTTACACTTGTTTACGCGAAGCTACTCGAGTTCGAGATGGAAGGTTCTATCGGATAATAGTAAAAACGAGCCCCTGGGCTCGTTTTTTTATGTTATAGGAAAGTGTATAATTTTCGACTTAAAATTGTCTAGCTCCAGGCGCCATCGATGTTGCCCGAGTTTAATTGATTAGACATAAAACTTTTATAAACTTTATATAATTTACACTATCGAAATAGGGGAAACTAGTTTCTTTGTCGAAGTATTAGATAAGGGGGGGAAGAGATTTGGAAATTATAATGGATGAACTCTTACTTTTTCTTGGACTTACAGCAGTAAAATTACTAATTGTTGGTGCGATTATATCCTTTTTAAGAAATAAAAAATAAATTGGAAGTTTGAGGTTCTAAATTTTACAATACGAGAGGCATCGTTCATAATTAACTTTACTACTACCTACTAGAAAGTTGGACATTTATATATGGAATGGATGTTGTTAATTGTTCTTGGACTTATTGCCGGTACACTCGGGAGTTTAATGGGCCTTGGTGGTGGGATCATTGTTGTTCCAGCTTTGATGATTTTAAGTGGATATTTGGCTATACTGACAGACATAACCCCACAAGTTGCCGTTGGTACCTCGCTTTTAATTATGATTTTTACAGGCCTATCGTCAACACTGACTTACATAAAACATAAAACTGCAGATTTACGCAGTGGTCTTCTTTTCTTTGGCGGTAGCGGACCAGGTGCATTACTGGGAGTCTACTTAAATAACGGGATTGAACCGGATCTTTTTTTGATTATATTTGGTTCATTCATCATTTTTATTTCTTTTATACTAATTATTCGAAAAAAACTAAATCCAATTCAGCCTACCAAACGGGGAATTAAACGGGAATATGTCAACGAAAACGGAGATACAATTATTTATGGTTATCATCCGGTATTGGCATTAGCTATCGCTTTTTTTGTCGGAATGTGCTCCGGCTTATTTGGTATTGGGGGCGGTTCTATCATGGTCCCTGCGATGATTCTCATTTTTGGTTTTCCGCCTCACCGCGCAGTTGCTACTTCAATGTTTATGATTTTCCTATCAGCCATCTTAAGCTCTGCGACACATATCTCGCTTGGTAATGTAAACTGGTTATATGCTTTAGCATTGGTGCCAGGAGCATGGGTTGGCGGTGTTTTGGGAGCAAAAATTAATCAGAGAATAAAAAGTGATACACTTGTCAATCTACTTCGCATCTTCCTCATTATCATTGGGGTAAGATTAATTTATCAAGGACTTTTTTAGAATGTAGGATGCAGAAAGAAGATTAAGCCTCTCTCACTTTACATTTACGTTCTACATGAAAAAGGAGTGTTTCGATGAAGCAAATTAATATAGAACTGTTTTTTACGAATGATCTCCATAGTCATTTAGACCAGTGGCCGAAAATTATGACTCTACTTACGGATCAACGTGACTATTATAAAGAAAAAGGCCATGATGTTTTGGTATTCGATATTGGTGACCATGTTGATCGATTTCATCCCACTTCCGAAGCCTCGATGGGAAAAGCGAATGTAGTGTTAATGAATGAGGCAAGTTACGCGGCCGCTACAATTGGTAACAATGAAGGAATTACACTCCCGAAAGATGCACTAAATGAGCTTTACACGAAAGCGGAATTTCCTGTATTGGTGGCAAATCTTTTTAATCAAAATGGTGAGCGCCCACCTTGGTTAAAGCCCTATCATATCCTGCAAGCAACGTGTGGTCTTACTATAGGCGTTATTGGGTTAACGATGCCATATCGCATGTTTTATGAAGCTTTAGGCTGGCATGTCGAAGATCCGTTTGAAATTCTCCCGCTACTAGTAAAAGAAGTGCAAAAACAAGCAGACATTGTGATTCTTCTTTCCCACCTCGGACTAAACAATGATGAGGATATTGCTAATCAAATAGAAGGTATTGATGTGATCCTAGGAGGACACACACATCACGTCTTGAATGATGGCTTACAGATAAAGAACACGATCATCCATCAAGCAGGGAAATTCGGAGCCTATGTAGGGCATCTTTCGCTATCCTATAGTCAAGCAACAAAGCGAATTTCAAATTTTAAAGCGACTTGCATAGAGGTTGATCAATATTCTGCTAATAGAAATAGTGCCATGATGGTTCATTCATTAGGAAAACAGCAACAGCTTCTTTTAGGCAGTAAGGTTAGTCATCTACCTGAAACTCTGCCGATATCGTGGGAGGAGCCTAGCCCCTTTGGACTTTTTTTAGCGAGTGCAGTAAAAGATTGGTGTGACGGTGATATTGGTATGGTTAACTCGGGTCTTTTGCTAGAGGACTTAAAAGCTGGAATTGTCACGCAAGGTGATCTACATCGCGTTTGCCCCCACCCTATCAATCCTTGTAAAGTTGAATTGACTGGTCAGCTATTAAAAGAGATCATTATTCATTCGTTATCTCGTGAAATGATCTATAAGGAAGTTAAAGGCTTTGGATTTCGTGGTAAAGTCATGGGGATTATGGTTTTTGATGGTGTCACGTATGAAGAGAAGCTTTTATCAGACGGTATGAAGCATATTTTCAACATATTGATCAATGGCCAAAAAATAGACCCACATCGAACGTATCAGGTGGCTACAATAGATATGTTTACCTTTGGTCATTTATATCCAACAATTGCTTCAGCAAAAGTAAAAAAATACTATATGCCTGAATTTCTTCGCGATCTCTTAGCGTGGAGACTTAACAGGAACTGAGATGCCCTAAAATATACTGGACGTCATGCACTTTTTTGGTTGTTTTTCATACTTCTATATAGAGGACATTTTTATTCACTAGTAAAATTAGCGAGTGGAAATGAACAATCTTTCCTAATAGGGGTGTAGAAGATGCTGGAAATGACACCAATTATTATTGACGGTCATCAATTCACAGCCGTTCAAATGAAATTACCGAAAACCAATTTTATGGCAGTAACTAACGACAAAGGCTATATCATGTGTGGTGCGTTAGACGTAGCCCTTTTTAATAGCAATGAAAAGCTCAGGGAAAGAAAAATCATTGCTGGTAGAGCAGTTGGGGTAAGAACGATTGAGCAACTAATCGATGCTCCTTTAGAGTCTGTTACTATAGCCGCAGAGGAATTGGGGATTAAGGCTGGGATGACCGGTCGAGAAGCACTTTTAAAAATGCTATAACCTAAACCGATAGCCAATCTGTGTCTACAGATTGGCTATTACTTCCTACGAAACGACATAATTCTTAGTCCTTTTGTCATTGGTTGTCGTAATAACTAGAAAATAACACGATAAATTAGACACAATGGGTTGATTTTTGTATATAATAAAATCAATACATAGTATGTAAGAACTTAGAGTAGGGGAATTCAAATGAGGCTAGTCACAACTAAATCTTTAAAGGAATATGATGTTTTATCCAGACCGGTATATCACGACAATGGAAAAGTTCTCATTCAAGCCGGTATCCCGCTAAACCAGAGAATTATACATAGACTAATGAAGCTTGGGATCGGATATGTTTACATAGATGATGAGATAACCAGTGATATTGAAGTAAAAAATGTTGTTTCTGATGAAACTAGGATAGAAGCGATCCAGACAATTAAAACGGAATTTGCAGAAATCGCGAAACACTATGTTATCGATAAATCAATAAATACCATTCACCTGAGTAAGAGTTTTACAAAAGTCGTTCACAAGATCTTAGCCGATATCAAGACAAGTGATGATGTGATCTCTATCTTATCTGATGTATTTTGTTATGACTCTTACATTTTTACTCACTCGTTGAATGTTACGATTTATACAATCGGACTAGCTACGGAGTTGAAATTTACAGAAAAAGAGTTGTTCGAAATAGGGCTAGGAGCTATTTTGCATGATGTTGGCAAAGTTACGGTTCCTAAAGATATCTTAGAGAAAAACGGAAGGCTAACAGCAGATGAGTTTGAGTTTATTAAAGAGCACTCTAGAGCAGGGTTTGATCTACTTCGAAATACGCCTAACATATCGTTAATAACAGCTCATTGTGCGTTTCAGCATCATGAACGCCTCAATGGTTCAGGGTATCCACAGGGAATTAAAGGAGATCAAATTCACCGTTACGCTAAGATTCTTGCTGTTGCAGATGTATTTGATGCGTGTACTTCCAATCGGGTTTATCGTAAAGCAATGCTCCCTCATGAGGCATTGGAAATTCTTTATGCCGGAGCTGGAACTCTGTTTGATAAAGAAATCGTCGAATTGTTCAGTAGAACCGTTGCGATCTATCCTACTGGTATTACAGTATACTTGAACGATGGTAGAAAAGCGGTTGTTTCTAAACAAAATAAATTTTTTAGTATGCGACCTATTGTGCGAGTGTTTGAGCATGCTGGTGCAAGAGTTGATCCTTATGAAGTAGACTTGCTGAAGGATCGTAATGTGGCAATTATCGAGTGTGAAGCTCGACTTGGTATTGAGTCATAGAAAAGGGAAAGGAAGGCACTCTTTTTTTCCAATCCTGTAAAAATAGAAAGGGTGTTTTTTAATGGATCAACAGTATTTAGATTTATGTAAGCATATCCTCGAAACTGGGTCAGTGAAAACAGATCGAACGGGAACAGGGACTATTAGTGTTTTTGGGTATCAAATGCGTACTAATTTAGCCGAGGGCTTTCCGTTATTGACAACCAAAAAACTCTCTTTAAAGGCAATCATCCATGAGTTGCTTTGGTTTTTAAAGGGCGACACAAATATAAAGTATCTTCAAGAACATAACGTGAGAATTTGGAATGAATGGGCAGATGAAAATGGAGACTTAGGCCCGGTGTACGGAAAACAATGGCGTTCTTGGACTGCACCTAATGGACAAACAATAGATCAAATCTCCAATGTCATTGAAGAGATCAAACGAAACCCAGACTCAAGACGATTAGTGGTGAATGCTTGGAACGTCGGGGAACTAAATGAAATGGCCCTAGCTCCTTGTCATTGTATGTTTCAGTTCTATGTGAACGATGGAAAGTTATCGTGTCAGCTGTATCAAAGAAGTGCCGATGTGTTCCTAGGCGTGCCTTTTAATATCGCTTCTTATGCTTTGTTAACCATGATGATTGCTCAGGTTTGTGACCTTGAACCAGGCGATTTTATACATACTTTTGGCGATGTACATATCTATTCTAACCATGTGGAACAAGTAAAGCTACAGATGACGCGTGAACCTAAAGCAATGCCGACCATGAAATTAAACCCTGCGATCAAATCAATTTTTGATTTTACGTATGAGGATTTTGAATTGGTTAATTACGATGCTCATCCGCACATAAAAGGTGAGGTGTCCGTATGATCTCATTAATTGCTGCAGCTGGTGAAAATAATGTTATTGGGGCTGAAAATGAAATGCCATGGCATCTCCCGGCAGATCTGGCCTATTTTAAAAGAACAACCTCTGGCCATGCGGTCGTCATGGGAAGAAAAACGTTTGAGTCTATCGGAAAGCCGCTTCCAAACAGAAAGAATATCATCTTAACGAGAGATCAACATTTTCAGAGAGAAGACTGTCAAGTCATCCATTCCGTAGAGGAAGCGCTTGAGTACGAACAAGGGCAGGAGCTTTTTGTGATTGGTGGTGCAGAGGTTTATCGTCAGTTTTTGCCTCATGCCAACAAGGTGTATGTAACGCGTATTCATAAGAGCTTTGAGGGTGATGCTTATTTTCCGGAGCTTGGAGATGAATGGCAACTAACATCATCTGAAAAACATGTGGCCGATGAAAAAAATCGATACGACTATGAATTTCAAATCTTCGAAAAAAGATAGAGAAGCTAATCCACTTTTCTTATTCAGATCAATAATTATTTTGTCCTCCTTTGCATACACATGAAGTATGTGAAGGGGGATTTTACTTATGCTTAAGAGAAGAAGAAAATACCGACCAAAGAAAGGTCCGCTTCCATTTCGTTATGTAGTTTTAATATCTTTTATAATTTTTATCATTATGACCGCCCAAGGTCTTGTTGTTGTTGAGAAAGGAATCCGTCCAACCTTAATTGAAATTGCCAAGACCGAAACACAACGAATTGCGACTACGGCAATCAATGAGGCAGTGAGGAAGAAGACAATTGAAAATACGGATATGGAAAATGTCATTGATATTAGACAAGATAGTGAAGGGAGAATTATCTCTGCAGGTGTAAATTCAATAGGTGTAAATAGAGTGTTGCATGAAACAACTCTAAATGTACAAAGATATTTAAATGACGTAGCAAGAGGTAATATTCGAGATTTAGCGATCCCTGATGGAATTGAAGTTGACCAAGAATCATATCAGCAACAAGGTATTATCCATATGATCCCGCTAGGTCAAGCGACAAATAATGCCTTACTAGCTCATCTAGGTCCAAGGGTTCCTGTTCGGTTTACAGCAATTGGGGATGTGAAATCACAAATCCATGAAGAAATTATCTCTGTTGGAATAAACAATGCCTGGATTAGTTTATCAATACAAATTACTGTTGACGTACGAGTAATTATTCCTTTTGCAACTGAAACCGAGGTTGTAACGACATTAATCCCAGTCGGTATGGTTTATATCCAAGGTGACGTTCCACAATTTTTCCATGCAGGTGGTGGTGATGGAGGTATGCCAATGCCTGCAATTATTAATCAAGAAGATTTAAAGGATGCAATTAACAATTAAACACAAGTATGAATGCGTTAGCCAATAATTTCATATTGCCTAAATGAAGTATATGTTGTTATAATTAGCTAGTTATATTTCATTTAAAAACTTAATATGAAATGCCTCATCAACTGTGGTGAGGTAGAGGCGCAAAACTTAAGAGTAAGTAGCTAGAGGATGACAACGTTGAAGGCTATTGAAAGGGAGTTTTGCCGAAGTGATTATGAATCTGTCAGAGGAATAATTGCTGGGGTGACATTAAATAAGTGTCACACTGTCACAATCTTATTTTCCCAATAGATTGTGGAGGACTACTAAACTATGGTGAGGGATATTGTTGACTTTATAAAGGTGGCAGTAGGTTCTCTATTGCTGCCTTTTTGTGTGCTTTTTTATCCTTTCCTATAGTACAAAATGAAGGAGGACAAAATGGAAGGAACAATTTTAAGTTTAATTCCACCAATTCTTGCTCTAGTCATGGTCATGATTACGCGTCGAGTGTTAGTATCACTTGGAGTTGGAATTGTTGTGGGAGCGTTTATGATTAACTATGGTAATGGAAATGTCTTCATGGACAGTATCCAACAAATTTTCTCAATTGTTTACGGGATTTTCATTGATGAAGGTGCGATTAATTCGTGGGAATTATATATTCTATTCTTCTTATTATTGCTTGGTATGATTGCATCTTTAATTGCTGTGACAGGCGGAAGTCGCGCGTTCGGTGAGTGGGCAATGAGTCGCGTGAAAACTAGAGTAGGGGCACAGATTGTTACTGTACTACTAGGAATTATTATTTTTATTGATGATTATTTTAATAGTTTAACAGTAGGAAACGTAGGGCGTCCGTTAACCGATCGCCACCGTGTCTCAAGAGCAAAGTTAGCTTACTTAGTAGACTCAACAGCTGCGCCAATGTGTGTTATTGCTCCTGTATCAAGTTGGGGTGCTTATATCATCACGATTATTGGAGGAATCCTTGTTTCTCATAGTGTTACGCAATGGGAAGCGTTAACTGCATTTGTACTTATTGCACCAATGAACTTTTACGCGATATTTGCGGTATTGATGGTTATTGCTGTAATTTACTTTAAATTAGATATTGGTCCAATGCGTGTTCATGAACAGCGTGCCATTGAAACAGGTGAAGTTGTTGATAAGAGTAAAGGAACACCACCAGGAGATCAAGGCGATCTTTCAGCGGTTAAGGGGAAAGTTGGCGATTTGATTTGGCCAATCGTTGCCTTAATTGTTGCAACAGTGTTCTTTATGATTACAACAGGAATTGAAGGAGCTGAAGGTGATACATCAATTTTGGCTATCTTTGAAAATACAGATGTAGCGGCAGCGCTTCTTTATGGTGGTTTAGTAAGTTTAGTGATTACCTTAGCGCTAAGCCTAACGAGAAAAGTTGAAGTATCACAAATTGGGTTAGGATTATGGGCTGGAATTAAGTCGATGTTGCCAGCTATTTATATTCTGATCTTCGCATGGACAATTATTTCGATTATTAAGGACCTTGGAACAGGAATTTATCTAGCTGAACGAGTAAAAGAAATGGATATGAACCTAGCATATTTACCGGTAATCTTATTCATCATCGCAGGCTTTATGGCATTTTCAACAGGAACAAGCTGGGGAACTTTTGGAATTATGCTACCAATCGCTGGCGATATTGCTGCCGCGACTGATGTTACGTTATTGTTGCCAGTATTAGCAGCGGTCCTAGCTGGTTCAATTTTTGGTGACCATTGTTCACCAATCTCTGATACAACGATTCTTTCATCTACAGGTGCAGGAAGCCATCATATCGACCACGTGATGACACAGCTCCCATATGCGCTAATTATTGCCGTAATTTCTATAATCGGCTATTTAGTTCTTGGCTTCACAGGTAGTGCGATTGTTGGTTTTATCGCAGCTGCCATCGCTTTTGCTATTGCAGTTATGTTAATGAAAAAATTATTTCCTGCACTAAAAGGTGTATAAAACATTAGGAGGCTGACTCAGAAAGTCATTGAAAAATGACTTTCGAGGCTAGCCTCTTTATTTTATATAAGAAACGTGTGATGTAAGTGAGATACAAGACCTTGAAGGAAGGGGTTTAAAGGTGACTGCCTTTCGTTCTCTTTTGAAAGGCTCTCATGCTAGATAGGTCACGCAAGGGTGTCTTACGTTCCCTTATGAAAGGCTCTCATGCTAGATAGGTCACGCAAGGGTGTCTTTCGTTCCCTTATGAAAGGCTCTCATGCTAGATAGGTCACGCAAGGGTGTCTTACGTTCCCTTATGAAAGGCTCTCATGCTAGATAGGTCACGCAAGGGGGTCTTTCGTTCCCTTATGAAAGGCACTCATGCTTGATTGGTCACGCGAAGATGTCTTTCGTTCCCTTTTGAAAGGTTCTCATGGTTGATAGGTCACGCAAGGGTGTCTTTCGTTCCCTTTTGAAAGGATCTCATGGTTGATAGGTCACGCAAGGGTGTTTTTCGTTCCCTTTTGTAATGTTCTATGGCTTGATAGGTCACGCAAGGGTGTCTTTCGTTCCCTTATGAAAGGCTCTCATGCTTGATAGGTCACGCGAAGATGTCTTTCGTTCCCTTTTGAAAGGTTCTCATGGTTGATAGGTCACGCAAGGATGTCTTTCGTTCCCTTTTGAAAGGTTCTCATGGTTGATAGGTCACGCAAGGGTGTCTTTCGTTCCCTTTTGAAAGGTTCTCATGGTTGATAGGTCACGCAAGGATGTCTTTCGTTCCCTTTTGAAAGGTTCTATGGCTTGAATGGTCAAACGAGATAGTCATGCGTTCCCTTTTGAAAGGCTCTCATGCTTGAATGGTCACGTAAGGATGTCTTGCGTTCCCTTTTGAAAGGCTCTCTGGCTCGAATGGTCACGCGAGATTGTCTTGCGTTCCCTTTTGAAAGGTTCTCATGGTTGAATGGTCACGCGAAGATGTCTTGCGTTCCCTTTTGACAGGCGCTCATGCTTGAATGGTCACGCGAGGTAGTCTTGCGTTCCCTTATGAAAGGCTCTCTGGCTTGAAAGGTCACGCAAGGATGTCTTGCGTGACCTTTTTAAGGGTGTTCCTCACTCCAGGTCAAATAACCTGCCACAAAAAAGTGAATTCCTTTTTCCAAGGGCGCATTCCACTTTGCATATTTTCTAAAGATAATAATAACTTGCTCTAAAGCTTTAAAGTATTTTCGTGTAAAAGCAAATTTATATAATATTTCGAAAAATAGAATCTTTGACAAAGTGAAACTACTTTAATAAAATAAAGGGGTAAATATTCTGAATATTAATACTACTATAATGATCTTGATAGGGATATAATTAGTATTAATAAAAATTAAATTATCAGAATATATTTAATTGTCAAAACAAAACCGGTGGAGAAAGGTGGACATTTAATGGAAGCTCGTGAACAATGGGGGACAAGGGCTGGCTTTATTTTAGCAGCTGTTGGCTCCGCAGTTGGCTTAGGAAACATTTGGCGTTTCCCGTATGTTGCTTATGAGAATGGTGGAGGAGCATTTTTTATTCCGTACTTATTCGCACTTTTAACAGCTGGTATACCACTTCTAATCATGGAATTTACCATGGGTCATAAATATCGTGGCTCTGCACCACTATCATATGCTCGTATGAATAAGAAAACAGAATGGATTGGTTGGTGGCAGGTAGCTATTGCTTTTGTCATCTCAACCTACTACGCTGTTATTATTGCTTGGGCGATGGCGTATACGTATTTTGCTGTCGGTCAGCAGTGGGGTGAGGATACTGGAGGATTTTTAATGGCTGATTACCTCCAACGAGTAGATATCGTGAATGGAGCAGAGATTGGTTCAGTTGGTTCAATTGTTCCTGGCGTTTTTATTCCACTTATATTAGTTTGGGTGATTACATTAGGAGTACTCTTTAAAGGAGTTAAGAAAGGGATCGAAGTAGCAAACCGTATTTTTATCCCAACCTTACTCGTTATGTTCTTACTAATTGTTATCCGTGCCCTTACGTTAGAAGGTGCAGCACTTGGATTGGAAACTTTCTTTAAACCAAATTGGAGTGAGATCATGTCTCCAAGTGTATGGGTTGCAGCCTATGGACAGATTTTCTTTAGTTTATCAATTGCCTTTGCTATCATGGTCACTTACTCAAGCTACTTACCGAAGAAAGCAGATATAAATAATAATGCCTTTATCGCTGGTTTTAGTAATTCAAGTGTAGAGTTATTAGCTGGTTTCGGTATCTTTGCTACACTCGGATTTATGGCGACTACAGCGGGCTCTAGTGTTGAGGACGTTGCGGATGGTGGAATTGGCTTAGCGTTTGTTGTCTTCCCGCAAATCTTAAATTCATTTCCAGGCTTCAATGGATTGTTCGGAGTGTTGTTCTTCGGATCACTTGTTTTTGCAGGATTATCGTCGTTGATTTCAATTGTTGAGACATTTGTAGCGGGTGTTCAAGAGAAGTTTAAAGTGTCTAGAACCAAAGCGGTAATCTTTGGTGGTGGATTATCGGCCCTCATTTCAGTTCTTTTTGCTACACAAGGTGGATTATTCTTCCTAGACGCTGCAGATTACTTCATTAATACGTTTGGAATTGCGTTAGCTGGACTTGTGTCAGTTATTACAATCTCTTGGTTTGTGAAAAAGTTAAAACCGTTCCAAGAACATGCCAATGCAACATCTGACATAAGAACGGGTTTATGGTGGAGAATTTGCTTAGGCGTTGTCACTCCTATCGTTTTAGGTTACATGTTCATTATGAACTTAATTAATAATCTTCAAAATAATTATGAGGGATATCCTACTTCCTTCTTAGTTTACTCAGGTTGGGCTGTTGCGATAGCTGCTCTTGTCCTCGGGTTCCTCTTTGCTAGCTTAAAGTGGGGCGAAAAGGATCTAGAGGTACCTATTTACTCAGAAGAAAAAGGAGCGAAGGTAAAATGAGTGCAAGTGCAATCGTTATGATGGTAATAGGGATCGTGATCATTTGGGGAGGCCTTGCAGCTAGTATTTGGAACGCTGTAAGAGCTAGTAAATAACAGCAGAAAGCACACTAATCAATGGCATAATTAGTGTGCTTTCTTATTATTAGCGTTTTTTCCTTGCCGCTCGATCTTTTCTTTCCCAGTTTTTTAATGAAGGAAATGGATCAAAAGACCATTCAGTAAAGCCGTTGTCACGATACATCCCATAATGAAGATGCGGTGGAAACTTCCCAGATGTACCAGGTTTTCCATACCCCGAGCTTCCAACATATCCAATTACAGTTCCAGGTTCGACTACTCTTCCTTCCTCAATCCCTTTTTCAAAACCACTTAAATGGGCAAAATAGTGGTAGATATTATCTAAATCACGTATTCCAACTCGCCAGCCGCCGTATTTATTCCAGCCTTTTAATTCAACAATTCCATAGGTAGTTGCCCTCACAGGTGTGCCATGATTTGCGAAGATATCTGTTCCCTCATGAATTCTTCGACCACCCCAACCGCGGGCATCACCCCATGTATTTTTATAGCTATAGTTATAGCGGATCGGTACTGGAAAAGCATTTTTATTTAACGCTATTGTATTAAATGTTTCGTAAATCTTTGCATGTCCCATGATCAGTTGTAATGACTTTTCACGGTGATAGAACTCCCATAAACCGATACGAATATTTTCTTCGTCATATCCGTAGGACTCCAAATGTCTTGCGAACGTATAAATTACGTCTTCATCATCGTTGCGGTCAGCTTTGCCGTCTCCGTTCCCGTCTAATCCGACACCACCAAACATACTAATTGAAAGTGGATTTGTATCTTCAAAATCTGGATTTAATGGTCCAACCCATTGTTGTGGTGAATAAAAAATAGCAATGACACCTGCTTCATTTGGCAAATCGCGTCTTGCCCGTCGTAAACCACGTTCAAAGGAGTCTGCTGCAGCTAAATAATACCAAGGTACATTTGTTACAGTTTCCATCTTTTGATATAAGTCCATCCGTTTTTCTAATTTTTCTTCATAAGAAAGCTCTTTTGTCTCGTTAGCTAAACTTTTACCTGGCATAGAGGTTAAGGTAACGAGAAGTATCACGATCAAGATAAACGATCTCTTCATTAGAAATAACTCCTTTCTGGCCTACTCACTTATATAGTTTGTAGAATTTGGCGAGAAAAATATATGTTAATTACTACCAAATTGTACAAATTTCTCGCTTGTGATGATAAAAGCGAAGCAACTCTTTGAGATTTACGTTTTTTCATGGTAAAGTTAATAGAGTTGGTATAAAGTGAAAGTGTAGAGTTTACTTAGAGATATTTTAAAAATAGATGAAACTTCAATAGGAGTGAAAGATATTGGCAAAACAAGAAGAATACATACGTAAACCTGATTGGCTAAAAATTAAACTGACGACAAACGAATCATATACAGGTCTAAAGAAAATGATGAGAGAAGAGCGCCTTCACACAGTTTGTGAAGAAGCTCGTTGTCCGAACATTCATGAATGTTGGGCCGAGAGGAAAACAGCCACATTTATGATTCTAGGCGATATTTGTACGAGAGCTTGCCGTTTCTGTGCTGTAAAAACTGGATTGCCTACTGAATTAGATTTGGGTGAGCCGGAACGAGTGGCAAATTCAGTTCGAACAATGGGATTAAAGCACGTGGTTATAACGGCTGTTGCTAGAGATGACCTTAAGGACGGCGGAGCTAAAGTATTTGCAGAAACAGTTCGAGCTATTCGAAGAAAAAGCCCGTTCTGTACAATAGAAGTTCTTCCTTCAGATATGATGGGCTCAATTGATAATTTAAAAACGTTAATGGACGCTAGACCAAATATTTTGAACCATAATATTGAAACAGTAAGACGTTTAACGCCAAGAGTTCGAGCGAGGGCTACTTACGACCGTTCACTTTCAGTATTAAAGAATGCAAAAGAAATGTACCCAAATATCCCAACCAAGTCTAGTCTCATGATTGGATTAGGTGAAACAAAAGAAGAAATTATTGAGACGATGGATGACCTTCGTGCACATGATGTTGATATTTTAACAATCGGACAATACCTACAACCAACTAAGAGCCATATTAAGCTTGTGAAATACTGGTCGCCTGAAGAGTTCGCGGAATTAAAGGAAATCGCTATGTCTAAAGGTTTCAGTCACTGTGAGAGTGGTCCATTAGTACGGTCTTCTTATCACGCTGATGAGCAAGTAAATGAAGCACAAGCAAGACAAGAAGCAATGAAAGTTCAAAAGGATTAGGCACAAGCCTAATCCTTTTTCCATGTAAGTATTTAATTACGATCGGAACGCATTTGTTCGCGATAATTCCCCTTATCCATATAGTCATTCATGTTAACATCTTGTTCACCGTTTTCATTTTCACTAGCACTAATTCGTCTTCCTTGTGGTGAGCTTAACATTTCGTTAATTGTCTGCTCTAAAACTTCATTGACATTTTCTGATCGAGTTGTTAAGCTTCTGAAACGGCCGATCGTATCCATCATTGCTGGGTCATCGGAAACATAAACGTGAAAGAATCTTGGTACACAACTCATTGCGGTTCTTTTTACCTGGTCAGCTGTTTCAAACCTATCATCCGATGTTGTATTGTAGGCTACCAAAACTTCACTAGCTGTAACTAATGTAGCTACGTCATGTACATCGGGGATGAGAACAGCTAATTTGCTGACCGCATCTGCTAGCAACTCTGGGTCATAAACGGCAATGTGAGGGTTAGACCCACCCCTTGGTAGGGCTGTCTCACGTTGATGGCGAACATAACCAAAACGTTGGACATCATGAGCATTACGGTCGGGGTTAATTACTGTCGTATCGCCACTTCTGTTCTTACTACTTAGCATGCGATTTTCTCTAGCTATCGGTGATTCATTTTCCATAGCAGCCTGACATCCCGTAGTAACCAAGCCTATACAAATAGCCAACGCTAAAATTGATTTTTTCATGGATTACACCTCCTAGTAGTAGGATGACCAAAAATATAGCGGATAGCATTAACAATAATTGTTAGATTAAAGTCTAATTTGAGGTTGAATTTTTCTTATTAATCAGGCAATATAAGTAATGAGGTGACATAAACATGATCCGTGTACAAGGAGTAAGTTTTGAAGTAATTGAAGAAACACGAGAAGCGTGGAATGAAGAAGCATTTAAAGCTCGTTATAGTGATGTTTTAAATAAATATGATTACATTGTTGGCGATTGGGGATATAGCCAATTGCGTTTACGAGGATTTTTCGATGATTCCAATCGAAAAGCAACTTTTGATTCAAAAATTAGTACACTTCCAGAGTACTTGTTTGAGTACTGTAATTTCGGTTGTCCATACTTTGTATTACGCAGAGTTAAAGAAGAGCGGGCTACAAATAAGAAGACGAAAGAACCAGATAAGGAATTAGTAACCGAATAACTTCCTAAGCATGTTTCAATTGAAACGTGCTTTTTTTTTCTTAAACGGTTAAAATCACGCAACCTCATGAATTTATGGTAAAATAGTGATATAAAATTCATAAATTGATGGTGATATAAGTGCGTACAAAAAATCGTTTAGTTGCTAATGAAGTGAAATATTTCAAGCCTGAATTTTCTA